>ULSY01013964.1_pt1 | contig 87841 bp, 64 predicted proteins | sample 1957201 | NCBI WGS metagenome assembly ULSY01 (sample SAMEA4835723, study PRJEB28245) | human gut metagenome | biome: gut microbiome; material: fecal sample | place: Denmark | collected 2008
CCGTGAACATGTATATCGATAAATCCTGGGGAGACATATTGTTGGTTGGCATCTATGATCCGGTCGTCAGCTTGAGGAATATATGCTTCGGATGATACAATCTGTTCTATCTTACCATTCCGGCAAACCATTATTTTATTGGTTTCGATGCCGGTAGGGAGTATTAGTTCCCCATTGATAATAATCAGTCTTTCCATTTTTTTAATTTTTAATGTCTTACGTTCAGTTTTATCTCCAGGAGTTGATTTTATGCCCTTTGATGGCAAAGAATACCAGATAGATAAAGCAAGGAATAAGTACCCAGTAACCGATACGCAAACTGTACTGGTCGGCAAAGTGACCATATACCAAAGGTAAGATGGCATTGCCGCATAATCCCATAATCAGCAGAGAGGAACCGGTTTTGGTGAATTTGCCTAACCCATGAATGGAAAGAGGCCATATTCCTGCATAGATCAGAGCGTTGGGAAAACCTAAAGCATTCAGAAAGAAGATGGAAGCATTGGCTTGATGACCGAATAATGTCATATCGAAGTCTGCCCATACCACTCCGAATGAGAGAGCCAAACCTAGTAATGTACACCCTATCAGTGCATTTTTCTGGGAAATGTATTTAGGGATAAGGATGATACCAAGTATATATCCTATCATTGTGCATCCCAGTGTGTAAGAAGGGAATACTTTTGCTTCCAGTAAATCCATCCCCATAGAGTTGGCGTAATTGATTATAGTGTCAATGGCTATAACCTGTGTACCTACATGAAAGAAAATGGCCAATGCACCTAATATGAGGTATGGAAAGTCGAGAATGCTTTTTTTGTCAGTATGTTTATTGTCCTGTTCATCAGTGGCATTCTGCTCGTCAGTATTTATTTCCGGTAATACGGAGTAGCGGATACCGATACCTGTCAGCAGTAAGATGATGCCCAGAATAATGTATGGGATAATGACACGTTGTATCAATTCATTGAGCATGGCGTTCTTTGTTGCTTCGTCCAGTGCACCGGATTCAATTAATGCAAAGAGTTCACTGTCGTTTGCTTTCAGAATAAGGGCAGCGAATATGAGCGGGGAGATAATTCCTGCCACTTTATTGCAGATTCCCATGATGCTGATACGTCGTGCTGCACTATCTATCGGGCCGATAATGGTGACATAAGGATTGGCGGCTGTCTGCAAAATAGCCAGGCCGGTGCCAATAGAAAACAAGCCGATGAGGAATATTTCAAATTGCCGTGCCAGAGCTGCCGGGACAAAGATAAAGGCTCCCAAAGCAGTCAGCATAAAGCCATACATGATTCCTTTTTTAAATCCTACTTTCTTCAATAGAATGCCCGAAGGAATGGCCATGACAAAGTATGCTATATAGAAAGCAAAGGCTACAAAATAGGATTCAAAATGGGTAAGCTCGCAAGAAATACGGAAGTATGGAATCAGTATGGAATTGACCCATGATACGAATCCGAATATAAAGAACATACCGGCCAGAATAGCCAGAGATATATAATAAGTTTTTTTTCTTGCCGAAGGTTGATTGTTTCCCATAAATTGGTCTTTTATAGTATGTATTTATATAATTGATAAAACAAAGGTAGGACATTCGATTCCTTTCTTCTCTGTGAAAAACGAAAAGCTACATTCAAAAAACGTATCTTTTGAAGCGCCTGTTTGTCGAATGTCCGCCTTCATTATTGTGCTTTGGTAAAGTACGTATCGTATTTTAAGATAAGACTGTCTGCTATTTGAATCGGGTCTTCCTCTGAAACAATAGGGAAAGAGTCTTTCTGTAGTGTCCAGTTGTATTCAAATTGCGTAATGTCCTGGTGGAATTTGTCTTCGTCAAAAGGTTTATCTTCCGAAACGGCAGCGATGACTCCGTCTGTGAAACGTTTCCAACGTTCCCGGTAGAAGCTTCGGGTAAGTCCGCCCCAGCCTCGATTGGCATAGTCATTCAGTTGGGTGTCCTGTTGCCCCCATACGGTCAGGATACAGCGTGCATTTTCTTCATAGTAATCCTTTTCCGACACGGTTGCACCACAGTTTCTGGCGTCTTGTAACCATTTCCCGATGGATAGAGTCGCGTCACAGGAAAGGAGGCGGTCTACGTCAAGCAAGAGGTTGTCCATACGGGTACTCCATTCTCTCATGCCTGTTGTATCTTTCCGGTTATAGCAAGCGGTAAACTGATCTCTATATTCGGAGAACAAGTTTCCTAGTACTTGTCTTCCGATATTGATTACGTCAAAGCGAAAATCACTATTGTTGATGTTCCGGGCTTTTAGTAGCTCTTTCCATATTTGCCATAAGTCGTTATTTGCGTAATGTATGCCGGGGTTTGTATTCCAACTTTTAGTTCCCGTTAGTCTGGGGCGTGCGTTCATTAATACCGATTGACCGCATGTGGCATGTTCGGTATAAATTTTCTGATGCAAGGCTCTCCACGCTTTGATGATATTGGCATCCTGATTTCCTCCTCTGCACATGGACCAGTTGGTTATCCATTGATCGGTAGTGGCAGGATAATCCCATGCCTGGTCAAATACAAATTCGTACATAAGAGGGTTTACATCAAAGCCTTCAAGAGTTGCTCCCAAGCCATAGACATTGTCTCCTCCCTCCTTGAAGAGTCGTTTAATCTTGAAATCAATATCATTCAGATTGCCTGCTATCATCGTATTGCCGCCAAAATTACCCAGATAACACCAAATATAGGGATTCCCGTAATATTTTTCAGTATTTCGCCAGATTTCTGTATGATCGCAATAGTAATCGAGTAATATCAGTTTGTTATCCGGTACTGCTTTTAGAAAGGAACGGATACGGGGTTGAGTCCATTTCTTTTTGTCATAGAAGAACATCCAGGTCATTTGTAACCATTGGGCTGCTGAGTCTACCTGATGAATCGACTCGTAAATCTTGCTTGAGACATTGGCTAAAAAATCCTCGCTCCAGTCAGGAGAGTCGACTTCATTGAAAGGATCGATTCCATAAATATGGTCAGTACCATATACTTTGGTTTGTTCCTCCAGAAAACGGCGCTGAATGATTGAGTATAATGAGTCCATCGGATCAATAAAATGACTGCGGTATTTTTCATCGAAGCCACCCCACTGACTCATCTGATAGATTTTTGCATTTGGATAAATTGTTTTTAATTCGGCTGGTACATGACCGGCAAATGCTGGTAATACAGGAGTCATATCAAACTCACGTTCTCTTTCGAGAATACGTTTTTGTAATTCCTCCTGATCCTTTAGCCAGGATTGAGGTAGTGGACTTTGCCAGTAATCGACATTGGACATCCGATGCCAGGGAAGATGGGCTGGCCCTGTAAAGTATGAGCGAACCTGTTCGTCGCTCAAACCCATGTCTGTCCATACTTTGTACCAAATGGATTCTTGTCCGGTAATGGCAAGAGGCATGGTGACTCCGTTTAATGCCATCCAGTCTATCAGTCGTTCCCAGTCCTGCCATTTCCAATAGGGCATAGTATAACCGAATGTACAATAGTTGAGAAAAAAACGATTGTCACATTTGGAACGGATATATACTGGCTGAGGTATCTCCGGTAGTACATCAGGCATTTCCACTGTCTCTGAGGCATACCAGGAAACATGGGTATGACAGTAGTTTTTCAGATAATGATTCAAACCGGCAGCCAATGAGTTACGATTGTTTCCTTTTATCCGTATTTTTCCTTGACTCGATTCCAGTATAAAACGGTCTGTATCAATAGAATCTGTCAGTAACTCGAATAGAAACGACTGGGCATGCCGGGGAAATAATCTTTGGCACATTTCTTTTAATACAGGAGGGCCTGTTTCTACATTGCGTTGGCAACTGACTATCAAAAATAGCAGGAGTAAGTATAGGTATTTATGATTCATAGAATGGCGATGATTAAACTGTTTATACTAATGTGAACTCCGGATGGGGCGGCTGATGACAAAATTACAGAACTCATGATAGAGTTGGGTATCGGCTGCGTTCCCTGATTTTTTTAGTGTAAGTAGGGATGCACTTCCCTGATAATAGGCAAGGCGTTTTTTCTCCCATATGCCATGTTTCTTGAATGCACTCATATAGTTCTTCAAACGATAAGCCTTTCCTCTGCTATTCAGAGCATTGTCATCAAATTCCAGTTCCATGTGCATATCATACGTGAGTGCTTTCTGGCAGGCATCTTCCAGACGAGAATCGGGGACGGATTCGTTGAAGAAATAATTAGGCTGGAAATAAGCATAATTAAATCCTAGTGATTTCCACTGATTATATCCATCTGCTCCATAATAGGGGATCCAGTTGAAACTATATTTTAGTTTATTCAGGTAGATGGCAACCGCATTTAAAATGTCACGGGTGTCGGTCGCTTTCTCGGCAAGCCAATAAAATCCCGCTAATTCTACATGTTGATAGTTCTTTTCATTGAACTTGGCACGTACCTGATCGATATACCATTTGCAGGCTTTAATTCGGTCGGCAGAGTTGGAAAAGTCAAGCGTCTGGTTATCAATTTTCCCCCAATACTTGGTTGATGAGGATGCTTGTTCCGGGTGTTGGTAGACAATGGGCTCTGGTATACTGATCACAATCTGACGTTTCTGCCGTGGGGTTCCCAAAATGGCAGAGGCCTCTTTGACTGATGCATCTAATGCTCCGATTCCTGTTTCAGATTGGAAGTAATAGTCTATAAGTTTCATCCAGTCTGCTTGATTGGCTGATTCCAGATTGTACCCTTTGGCGAACATTTTATTAGCGCCTCCTGTACCTGTGTCCATAATTTCTAAAAAGAGGAAGCTGTCGAATAGCCAGTGGGATTGATTGTCGGTATCTACATATCTGATATAAGAACTTACACGTTCTTTATCCCATGTATAGGGAGTGCGATGATGTCCTCCGCCATAAAGTAACACCATATCTGTAGATGTCAGTAACTCGGTGCGGTTCTTTTCCCAATCATAGAATTCTACGACTGGATCGTTTATTTCCGGATCATTCTCGGATGGGAGGGTAGGGACCGTGTGGTCTTCGTCTTGGCAAGCAGCAAGACCACTACCTATACAACAGAGAAAGAGAATAAATAGAATACGTTTCATATTTGCTTTTATTTTATAGGTGTTATTTTAATACTTCTTTATTTGTTTTCAGAGATTTGAAGACACTGTTGACGGCTTTATTCTTTTTGTTTATTTCGATAGCTATTTTCTTGTCGAACAGAGCATGAGCGAATACGGGGTCCTCAATGAATATAATCGGAGTACGTGGATGCTTATCCCGATTTTCTGTATTCTTTGTGGCTTTACCATACAATGGAAATTCGGCAGTATCATAATATTTTAATTGAGCTTCCAAATATTCTGGCAAGCACAAGAATGTAATGAGCAAAATGATGATATGTCTTTTCATAATAAATGGTTGTTTATAAAAGCAATGCAATATACATAAAAAGAAACTTACTATGTATATTGCTATAGCTTTTATGAATATCCGGATTGGGCTAATTCTTCTTGAAGAATCCAATTGTAGAAACGACTGCCCGGTTTCCTCCGGTCATGTCATTCAAGTGTTCGTCTCCTACAACCATTCCGGTAGAACCTCCGCCATCAAGATTAATAGCTCCTACACAGCCTAATCCTTTCATTATTTGTGCCAGTTCTGTTAAAGTAGCTCCACCACTGGCGGTAATACGTCCGTCACATATGAATATGACCACTTTTCCATCTTCACGATAACCGATTGCTGTACGGTCCGGGGTTACATTCGCTCCGAAAATGTCATACGGAATGATTTCATAGTTACTGAGATAGTAATCTGTGCCCTTTGATGTCTCTGTAAAATCGAATGGGATTTTTTTGTCTTTCAGTAATACAGGACCTGCACTTAAAGCATATTTAGGACTCCAGCTAATTGCGGCAGTCGGATTTTCATTAGTGACAATTCCATATTTATTTTCTCCTTTGACAGATGGCAAAGGACGGTCGAAATAGAAAACATTACTGGAGGCATCCGTTCCTGTCCAAACAACATTCGGTTTGCCTGAAGCATCTACGCCGAATGTTCCTCTTGTCACATTATACATACTGTTGTATTCTGTATCGCCAGTTTTTAGTGATCCCCGAACGGCTGAAACAGAGCCCGATTTAATGGAATTGATAACAGCTATTCCTGTATGGTTTCCATTATAGAAGTATCCTCCATTGACCAATAAATAACAGTCTCCATTGAATGATGCAGATTGCGTGTCGATGGTTGCGGGAGAAGATGGTATGTGGACACGTACTTCTACCTTACCGGTAGAGAGATCACCAATGGCGTACCATGCATGGAAATTACTACCATTTAAATTACTGGTGGTTTCGTACAGTTCGATTTCTGCCGGCAATGTAGACTTAGTCAGTTTATTCCATGTCAATTGGATCGCTTGTGGCTCTGTTTCCAAGGAAACAGTCGACTCTGCACTGTAATAAGTACCGGTAGAGGTTGTCAGGAAGGCACGTACTTTATAGGATTTGCCATAGTCGAGTAAGGTATTCGGAATCACTTGAAATACTTTTCCGTCTTCAGCAACTTCCGGTCCGTTTTGCTTTTGATCATTGATAGTGGGTGTGTTTTCGGTACTCCAGCATAAACCATATTTTACGTTGGTTTGTCCAGCTATGTTTGTCACTTGATAAGAGGAACTGATACAAGTTGAGTTTGCTTTGATACTTCCTATGATTGCGATGCTTGGCTCGTCACCGAGGGCTACCAACCGATAGAGCTCGTAAATGGCACGTGAAGTATTCGTAGCCGAGAATGCTCTTACTCCGAAATAGTATATGTTTCCTTCTTCCAGACCATTTTCGATTGTATATTCTGTGACATTTGCGGATACCTTGGCTATTTCTATATTTTCACTGGTATCTGCTTTTCTTAATAAGATGCTGAATCCGGTTTCATTATTACTATTGTCTTTCCAACGTAGTAATACTTTGGTTTTTCCCATTCTTTCTATGGTTATGTCTGAAGGTGCTTGTACGCTTGCAGACTGTTCGTCGCCGTCATTGTCACTTGAGCAGGCTCCGAAGGCACATGTTAATAATATTGCTATAAATATAATCTGTTTCATTTTACTGTGCTATTTATTGTTTGATTACAAAGACTGTTTATTTGCTGATTCTGATCGCATCAAGTGCTTTGACGGTTATTTGTTTTTTATTAGGCAGTGTAACCTTGTGTTCTTGTTCACTCATGTTTACTATAAGGTATACGTGTTCGCCTGATACACTAGCCCATTCTGCCGCTAATACTACCGGAGTTATTTCATAGTTGGGTATCTCTTGCGTTGGGTTATCACCAGTTGGAATTATTTCCTGTATAAAACGGCCTCCCAAGAATAAATCATGTTGTTGACGGCGGAAATCTGTCAGATTTTTCAGAAATTTAGCTTCCCTTTTCGCATCTGGGCGCATCAACAGACTGGGCTCTACCCATCCTAACTGAGAACCCCATAACAGACTACGCATACTCATGAAATTCAAAGAACCGTCTGTGATACGCCAAGGGATGTAGGTGTATCCGCTATAGATGCAACGGTCAGAATAAATGAGCGGAAACAACGGAACCATTTTTGTATAGCTGTTGTGCGGAGAATTGACAACTAACATCATGTCAAACAGGTCAATATAGCACTCTGCATTTTCTTCTGTTGTCATGGCTTGGTTCTCTTTGTATAGATTTGTGCGCATTTCGGTGAGTAAACTGCGGTAGGCAAAAGGCCACCAATCACCACCGCCAGGTGCATGTCCGTGGTTGGTTGCATAGCAGGGTTCGCTGTTGGCGCAACCTATCTGATCCATATATACACCGTTCGTTTTTAGTTCAGTTAATATCTGTTTGTTGACTCCTTTCAGCACATCTCTCCAAATATAAGAAGCTGGGCAGGTTACAGTATTTAATACCTTTGAGCTATATACTTCTGTATATAATGTACCATCAGCTTTGCGACAAGAGGCATCTTTACCATTAAGCGTTTTATAGCTGTCTGTTGCTGGATCCCATAGACGACCGTTAATATATGGAGTAATAAATCCTCCAAGTTCCTGTGTTTCTTTAATCATTTCTTTGAATCCTGCTTTTTCGGGAAAGTATTCCGGATATTTAGTATCGAAACGATGATTGTGCCAATAATACCAATGCAATCCGACTCCTTTTCCATAGTATTTCATCGCTTTACGTACTGCTTCCATTGTTTCAGCATTTACTTCTCCCGGCCGTAGCCACATATCAGCGTTTTTGATCCATTCTGCTATAGGACGTTCTGAAATAGTTTTTGCACCCCACAGTGTTTCGAAAGTAAATGGACGATACCATTGTACTGCAGCGTCCTGCCATCCCTTTTTGGTAAATCCCATCACTGTTTCCCAAGGAATGCAGAACTTCTTGTTTTGAGTCCAGGCATAGGATGTTGTCACGTTCTGAATAAATACAAGACTTTTTCCTTCACTTTTCATTCTGAATACTTTGCCAGATCCCCCTTTGTCTTGTGCGGCAAAGTAGACTGTGCCTCCTTTATGATGCATCAGCACTAATTGCATTGTGCCTGTACACGAAGGATAACGTGATTGCAGTTGTCCTTCATTGCCGATTGTGTATTCGGTCCCGAATCCGACAGGAAGAATTCCTTTTGCTCCTTCCGGTCTGTTTACAGCAATACGGGGAAATTCAGATTCTGTAATCACCCATCCTTCCGGCATTTCTGCTTCAATGCGCCATTCCGGTAGTTCGGCATCTTTACCTAATGTGACTAATATGCGTACCGGACACGTCGGTCCTGCATCTATAACCATTTGCCAGGTGAATATTAATGTTGAGGCATCTTGAGTTTTTTGTATCTCGCCTCCTTTATATTCGCCCCATCGGGGCATTAAGGTCGGGTTCTCTCCGTTGGGACCCCGATAGATTAGTTGCCACGGATGTGTTGTACTTCCATTTACAGGCAATATGTTCATGCCATCCATGCGGAATTCCTTGAATAAGAATTCTTTTCCGTTGGCAAACACTAATTCAACATTCTTGTTTTTTAATACAAAGTTTCCATTTTCATTTTTAGCAGTCACTGAGGCTGATAAAGTTCCAAAACATTGTAAATAGCATAATATGCTAATAATACCGGTTATCATATTTCTCATATACAAAAGATTAGGATGAATAATTTCTATTTAATAATTTCGATGCTTTTTCTGAATAATTTTATTACTTCCTCTTGTGGAAGAGCGGTTTCCAATATGAGACGCCCTGCTGCGGGGAGGATACTTTTGCTTCCTGCTGACCGGATAGGTATTCTTTTACCATTCTCATTCATCAAAGACAGCTTGTTTTTTTCTATATCAAGAGTGAGTTGCCCTGTACCGTTCATATGCCAATAAATGATACAAGTCCTTCCTGCTTTCTGGAAAATGAATGCCCGGATTGGCTTTTCGTCATCCTTGGTTATTTGACGATAGGGGTATAACTGATAATTTCCTTTTTTATCTTTCATCAGAAGATATTCTTGTTCGGGATTTTTGAGTAATTCTTTCTGTTTGTCTGTCAGGACACCTTGAAGTTTTACTTCTTCCCACATTTTGATAACTCTCAGGTTATCTTCCGTACGAGGATGATTCTGTAACTCTTTTAAATTGCCAACTAATGATATGGGAGAATTCCATGCGACAGCTTTGCTGCAAATATATTCATACATGTCTGGTTGCATGCCTATTGTCTTGTCGTTGGGAGCCAAGTAATTCACCCATCCGAAATTGACAGAAGTAAAATCTTTGGCTATCTGCTCTGCACATCGAAGTGTATACTTCTTCATTGCCGGACGGATACGTTCCGGAGGGAATATATCGAAAGCATTCCCACGACTTAAAATATGCCATCCATAATGTGATTTCAATGCTCCTTCTGCAAATAATGGAGTTGGTTTCATTTCGTTGTATACTATCATCTGAGAGCGGGAGACATTATACCAATAAGGCATCGGTACATCTTCCGCACCATCAAAATAGACAAAACGAAAGCCTGCTTCGTGGTAGATTTTTCCTAAACGTTCGGCAATCTCTTTTTGGATTCCTGTATTTTGGTTGACACGGATAAACAGGGGCCAGTCATCTACATCCAATAGTCTGAAATGTTGTCCTTTGTCATGTGAGGCTGCTTTTGAGTTAAATACTCCCCGTACACATCCCGTAAATTGATATGGTGGTTCGGTGGTATAGTTCTCATAAGTGACAAGCTCGTTGTCAATTTGCAGGAGACGTCGTCCTTTCTCCATACGTACGCCTTCCGGATTACCTTCTATAGTGATGATAGTACTTGAATCATCTAATGGTTCCGAGAGAATAAATTCGCGTACATGGTTGGTGCGGGAGTCCGGTATGCCGTTGTTGATATATGGGTCATTCACTGCTACTTTGGAATAATGAATATGAATGCCGGGTATCATGCCTGCTGCTTTGATTTTATTAGTGATTTCCTGTAAATCTTTCATTCCATTCGGATATTCTTTTCTCCATTCATAATGTCCGCAAGCTTTGGCGAAATCAACATAATAGACGACAATGGATTTGAAACCACCTTTTTGAGCATATGCAATATGTTCATCTATATTTTTAGTCGTGACATCACGTAGCTCATAATAGGAGTACTGATATTCTTTACGTTGGCGACTTTCTACTCCTAAAGGCATATGATAGTCACGTTCTACTTTATCAATACAGGTTAGCAGTTTTTCTTTTGAAGTAGTAATCAGTGCTGCACCGGAATTGAATAGTTTCACTTGAAAATCAAGTCCTGCATACATCGTAGTATATTCCTTGTTTGCAAAAGCATCGATATAGGTGGTCGGATGGGTGCCTAGCAGGCATATGGCTGTCTGTTCATCCCATGATACATTCAGCCACTCACCAAAGTTCTCACGTTTACGTACTGGTAATTGTAATAATGAGATTTCATCTATTTCAGTTTTGCGTTTTACCCCAAAATCTTCGATACGATAATCAATTTGCTTCAGAGTGAAACCTATATAATAATCTGTGATATTTAACTCTATGATGGCAATGTCATAGGTATCCTGAAATTCTATACGTAATTCATTTCCGTTACGTTCAATTTTATTGGCTGGGAAGGTGCGTGGCTTTGCAGGAAACATTAGGAAGTTTTCATTATCGTAAGGACGGTATTGGGTAATAGCGCATAAAGGTACATCTGCATTTGTTATCAGACATTCCTCTCCCGTAGCTTTGTGTATCAGGCTGCGTGCTTTTCCGTCATTGCTAATAAGTAGACGCATTTCCGCGTTCTCTATGACCACATCATTGTTTTCTTTCTGTTCATTAGGCATAGCTATACAAAATTGTGGCAACAATGTCGACACAAGCCAGACTAATAAAACCGGATATGTATAATATATTCTTTTCATCATTTATTTTATGTTTTTATTACCACTTATCTGTGCGAAATGGTCTGACCGGCAGATTGCGTGTATTAATCAGATTTCCTTTCAGGAAATTCCGAAAACAGTAACGAACGGCAACGGGAGATTTGACTGTTGGGGATTTGACAATTACTGTATGATCCTTCTGATTTAAAGAGGCCTCTGCCGGATAAAAGACTTTATCTGAACCTGCAATCTCAAATCCGGAGATATTCATCCAGGGGCTTAATCCTTTTTCTGCATGGGAAAAGGAGATTTCAATTGTCTCTCCGTTGATTTTCATGCTTTTATAAGATGGATATTCGGATTCTATTCCCTGATATCCGTATGTCTTATTCAAGGACATATATGCGAGGCGTTCTCCAATCCCTTTTTTATTGTGAGGATGCACTTGAGGAGCTTCGTATGTCTCTACTAAGTCGTTTGTTCCGATCATACCACTATTGGGAATGAGTGAAAGCGCCTTTTGTTGAGCTTCCCGCAATAATGCTCCTATGTAGCCATCTTCTTTATATTCACAGGCAAATGGGACTATCTCAACATAGTAGAAAGGCAGGTCTCCTTGTTTCCATATTGATCGCCAATGTTTTACCATCGTAGCTAGGCGTTCGGCGTATGTTCTGCTACTTCTTACATTACTTTCTCCTTGATACCAGATAAAACCTTTTATTGTATATTTGTGACAGGGGTATAAAATTCCATTATACATTAACATCGATTGTAAATAGACTGGTGTCTTGTCACTTCCTATTAAAGTCAGGTCTTCATCCTTGTAGGTTTGTAGTATTTCCTTAGGTAGCCAACCTTCTACTCTTGAGCCTCCCCATGCACAGGTGATAACTCCTATAGGAATCTGTAAGGTCCGTTGTAAAGTTAATGCATAATGATAGGCGGCTGCACTAAACTTCGGAGCATTTTCCGTAGTTGGTTGCTGCCAGCTTCCTTCTGCATACTCCTGCGGAGATAGTTTTACTGTCGGCTTTATGGTTACCATTCGTATTCCCGGATGATTGGGAGCATCTGCTATGACATTATTGGAGTCGCTTATGGGACAATAATCAAATCCGTTCAAAGGCATTACCATATTTGATTGTCCGGCACATAACCAGACTTCTCCGACTAGGAGGTGTTGCAAAGTGACAGATTGTTCTCCATCCGTCAGTGTTAATGTATATTCTTCGAAACTGGCAGCAGGCGTTGTGATCTGTAATTCCCAACCCCCCTTTTCGTCAGCATGGGTTTTGACTTCCTTATTTGCCCATGAAGGAGTTACTACAACAGTAGAATTTGGAGTCGCTTTTCCCCAGATTCGTACATTGCTTTTTTGCTGTAAGACCATATTGTCACTAAGTAGTGGAGGCAATTTGACTTTTGCCTCCATATTGATGCTCCACAGTACAATTATTAAAAAGTAGATAAGAATCTTCATGTAGCATTTCTTTTTTTAGTCACGGAAATCCATTTGTATTTTTTCTTTCTTTTTGATGACAGGACCAGCCGGTTCCGGATGGTGCTGAGGATTACGATAATCAAAGTAATAAATATTCAGCTTATCAAATAAGGTGAATGCATCTTCCATACGTGACAGGAACTTGTCGTAGTCTTTGACTGTCGGTGCGGACCAAGCTGATTCTGCCAGTGCGCAGAGGCGGGGAAAGATCATGAAATCTACCCGATCTTTAGTATGCATTAGTTCCGTCCATGTATTGGCCTGTATGCCTTTGACATGTGAGAGGTCAGAGGCTGACACTCCCCATTCGGCAAACCATTTGTCGGGGAAAGCATATACATCTTCTATTGGGCAGAATCCGTCCCAGATTCGTCCCCATTTGTGGTCTTTATATTGTACGAAGTCAAAATAAAGCGGTTTGCGCGGACACATGATAGTCGAATATCCTTTGGTCAGTGATTTGCGCAGGTAATCGGGTTTATCATGTCTCCACCACATAATGATAGTATTATCTTGCTTTACATTCAAGTCGAGAAGTTCATCCCAACCGACTAAAGTTTTACCTAGTGAGTTTACTACATCTGTCATTCTATGCATAAAGTAGCGTTCTGCTTCCTTTACAGTTTGTAACCCTTCGCGTTTCAATAGTGCTTGTACATGTGGGTCTGTTTCCCATGCCTTGATTCCGTAAGCTACTTCGTCGCCTCCGATATGTAAATATGGAGAAGGGAATAAGGCAGCTATTTCTTTTAGTATATTAGTCAGATAAGTATAAGTTTCTTCTTTGCCGACGTTAAAAGTGAATTCCGGATGTTCTTCCGTTCCTCCGCCTGAGTATTCCGGGTAAGCTTTATTGGCTGCTGTGGCATGTCCGGGCATGTCTATTTCGGGTATAATTTCAATATGACGTTCTTTGGCATATGCTATGATATCACGGATCTGCTCTTGTGTATAATATTGTGCCGGTGTATCCGGATCACTATGGCAACCTTCTCCTCCTATAGTTGCCAGTTTAGGGTATTGTTTAATTTCGATTCTCCATCCTTGTGCGTCTGTCAGATGCCAATGGAAGCGATTCATCTTATAATATGCCATCAGGTCAAGGATTTGTTTTACTCTTTTTTCGCCGGAAAAGTGACGTGCTTCATCAAGCATATATCCTCTCCATTCATAACGCGGGGCGTCTTCTATCGTTCCACATCTTAGATCTCCGTTGGTTAACTGCTGTAATAGCGTTTGAATACCATAGAAAACTCCAGCTGGACTTCCTCCTTTGATTAGGACCTGTTTGGGGGCGATAATCAGCTGATAGCCCTCTTTGTTTTGCAGTCTATTGTCTAATGATAAGTTGATTCCTTTCGCAGCTTTTTTGCCGGGGATTACTTTCATTTTATAGTTTAAATCAGCGAGTTTCTTTTCAAGGAATGCTGCTTCTTTATATAAACTGGCATCCAGATAGTGGATTTTCTGACCCGATTTGAGTTTACACGTTTCTGCTTGCATGGTGACTTCAGCAGGATAGGGGATAACCCGTACCTGTTCTTGTGCTTGCAGGCTCATGAACAAACTTAGATAGACTATTGCCAAGGTTGTAAGTAATAGTTTCATGTTTCTTGGTTTTATTAGTTATTTAATAATAATTATAGGATTTTCTCCATGTAAATCCTCTATGGATACTGTCGCAGTGATGGTACGGGTCTCATTAGGGAACAATGAAATGAAGTTATCACTCCAAAATACCGGATTTACGACTTCTTTTGTTTTTTCTCTTTGTATCATTAAGTGGTTGAAAAAGGATAATTTATCAGAGTCATTCGTTAAAGTAAGCGTGATCTGATACTCTTTTTCTTGTTTTTGAAGTTTTAAATCTTGCTTTAATGTAACTTTAGGCATATTTACCAGCCAATAGAAATTTTGATGTTGCGAGTAACGCCAATATAAGTTTTCAGAAATAAGATTTCTGTTTAAGTCTTCTAATTCCAGCTTTATATAATATATGGCAGAAAGGTCACCTCGTTGAGGTACGGTTTCTAATTCTTTATATTGGTCGGCGCCCACGGATATGGTATCTGTGTATGCCCAGCATTCTTTCATCGAATAGTCTATGATTCTGGCTTTGGCTATAACAGATTTAAGTTCTTGATGAGTAGCGTTTATCACAGAAATCCGGTTCGTATTTGCATTCATTTGAATATGAATGGGTTCCATTGCTTTCTTTGAGAAATAGTAAGAAGCATTGGGTGACAGATACCAATCATAAATTTGCCAGCAGACATCGGGCCAACAAGAGTTTAGTTTCCAGATCATTATCCCTGTTGTGATATCCCACATCCGGTGGTTGGCTGCCTCAAACATGGCACGATACCCTTCTGAACTTACTAGCTGGCCTTTATATGCATAATCCTCGCTACTGACTGGGTCGCTATAGAAGGTTCGGATTGCATTGTCGTATGCACGATAGCAGAAGTTATTGGTGTCCCATGCTCCGTGTTCCGCCCATATACTGTCTAATGGATAAATCGGATTTCTCCGGTCAAGTGGCTTATCAATGGTAGGTATAAACTTTTTCAAACTTTCGTATACAGGTACGGAAGGCATGCCTAATTCGTTTCTGAACATTTGCAGATAAACCTCTTCTACTTTGTCGAAGTAGTAATCGGAGGGTGCCCAGTTATAGTCGGGAGCGCCATCATCGGTAGTACCGGTTGGTAAGTCCGGTTTTAAATAAGGAGTTAGTTTGTCTACGTCCCAACTGATACTGGTAGTCGGTATGTAGGGGCGTGTCGTGTCGAGGCTTAATACGGCTTCTTTGGTCGGATGATACAATTCTTCATCTACCAACACTTCATTAACTCCGAACCATGCAATGATACAGGGATGATTACGGTATCTTTTGACCATGTCTTTCACGCAAGCGATAGCTAAGTCATTGTTGAGAGGATTATGCTGGTTGTCACGTCCCGGGAACATTCGGTAGCATTGATAAAATACATGCCAGTTCATCAGTCCGTATTTATCCCAGCTATCTAGCCAATCTTCGGAAGGGGAAGGCATATCTTCACTGCCGATCAAAGTAATGTTGGCATTTGCCATTAATCGTGCCTGGTCATAAATTCGTTTGGGTGAGTCGTCGAGAAGTACATCCGGTTGTATCCATCCCCCTTTACAGAAGATGCGTTTGCCATTGATAAAGAATACACGACCATATTCTTCCCCGTTTTTCATTAATTCCGAAGTTACTTCGCGAATTCCGAAGTTTACCTTCTCCCGATCGGACGATTTCCCATTATTCATGTCGAATGATAAATCGAGACTGTGCATATATTGCTCTCCATATCCGTTTGGGTACCATAAGTATGGGTTCTGTATAGATAAGACGGAAAACTTCTGGGGAGATAATATTATTTCTTTACTTTCATTGGGGAGCATTGTGACAGGCAGAGTTACGCTTATCGGTTTCATGCTTCCAGCCAGTTTACGTGTGTAACTCGGATAAACTAATTCGTTGATAAGGCGAATTGTTGCTTTAACTTTACCGCTTATCATCTTATCCGAATGATTGTGTACAGTCGCTTTGATTGTAATGTCAGCAACTGTTGTATCTTTTTGGGGTAGAGTAGTGATAATATATGGGTCTTCAATAGTGACCTGGCTGGTTGCTTCCAGGGTGACGGACTGATAAATACCCATATTCCGGTCACGCACTACAGGGGCGCAATCCCAACCACCTGTGAATTTTAATGTTTCATCTTTGAACAAATCGGAAGCCGTACCACGGTTAGGCCCAAAGGCTATAAATTGTGTTCCGGGGTTAGGAGTTCCGGGATGGTCCACTTGATATATTTTTATAGCAATACAGTTCTGTGTGGGCTGGATATAATCGGTTATATCGAATTTGAAGCGGCGGAACATGCCTACTACATCTTCTTTTTTCCCTATTTGATGTCCATTAATCCATACGTCTGCACGATAGTTAATTCCATTGAGGTTCAGCCATATTTTTTTGTTTTTATATTGCTTAGGCAAAGTGAAGGTCGTGCGATACCAATAAGGTTCCTGCCAAGGATTTTTTCCATTGCCCAGGTAACTGTATTTAGCTAAGTCCATTTTTTTATTAAACTCATCAGAGACATCAGGAATTAGAAAGTTGTTCATGCCGATTCTGGGATCAGGATAAACGTTCTGTTTCACTAATGCATTCAAAACAGTAGTCGGTACTGTGGCTTCATACCAGTCGGTAGCTTGGAATGAAGGCATAGATACTTTTTCCGCATTTTCGCTTATTTCGGTTGTACTTTTTATTTCCCAATTGGTTAATTTCAACTGGTTATCTGCTTTGCTTATCAAGCAAAACAATAGAAACGGATAGAGTATAAGTAATTTTTTCATAACAATTTATTCTACAAACATTAAAGCTGCTGCACCCATAAATCCGGCATTATCTTTTAAACCTGCTGGCTTTAACTGGATGCTTGCAGCAGTTTGCGGACAAATGTACTTTTTAAATAAAGATACCATTGAATCCCAAAATATATCTGATGAATGCATAACTGAGCCTCCGATAATTACGACTTCCGGATCAACGATATTAACAGTCCAGGAAAGGGCATAAGCTAATGCCTGGGTAAACTCTTTCCATGCTTTTAATGCGTTGATGTCTCCTTCCCGGGCTAATTTACTGATTTCTTCTCCTGAAATCTTTCTTTTTGTAATTCTCTGATATAAATTTGATATTCCAGTTCCCGATACATAATCTTCTATCATTCCTTCTTTGTATGGAGACAGCCAGATTTCTCCGGCACAACCGGTAGCTCCACGAATAATTTTTCTGTTTACCACTATAGCTGCTCCTAAGCCTGTGCCAAGAGTGATTCCTAGTATTGAATTTAGGTTTCTTCCGGCTCCCCATAGGGCTTCTCCTAACATCATTGCATTTGCATCATTATCCAGTTTGACCGGAAGTCCGAAAGTTGATTCTATTTTTTTGTGTAAAGGGTAATTGTGTAACGTTGGAAGGTTATTGCATTCGAGAATGATGCCTTTGTTGATATCTAATGGACCGGTAGAACCGATGCCAATGCCGATTAATTCTGCTCCATCGGCTTGTTGTATCATTCTTCGGATTAATAGAGTCAATTGCTCAATAATCATTTCACCGGGTTCGTGCGCTAAAGTCCGGATAGATTCGGGGATACCGATTATCTGTCCGTTAATATCGACAAGTCCGGCTTTTATTTTAGTCCCGCCAATATCGACTCCAATTGCAATTTTCTTTGGATACACAATTCTCATAGTTTATTCGATTGATGTTATTTTGGCACCATGTGTAAATTCTCCTGGTATTATTCCGCATTTGGTGGCCCATGTATTTATAAGAAGTTGTACAGGAACTATACAGGGGATTGTAAATAACTCAGCATTAGTGCTTGGGATAGTAATGGCACATAAATTATCATTTTCAAACACTAAGTTTGAATCGGTGATAAAGATAACTTTTCCTTCATATTTAAGGATATCTTTTACTAAAGATAGTGATTGTTCGTAGGTTTCTGATTGCGAGTGTGCAAATAGAATGGCTATGAATCCTTTCTTTACCATTTCTAACGGGCCATGCCTGAATTCACCACCTAATAAAGCTGATGCAGGCGTATGCGCTGCTTCCATGAACATCAATGCACTCTGGCTGGCAGCTGCAAAAACTGGTCCCCGTCCTATTAATTGCACAAAAGTGGAGCCGTCTATCAGTTCAATAGCTTTCGACATCCATGGAGTATTTCCATTGACCATGTTCTCAATAATTTTACTGAGTTTATGCCATTGGGTGCTGTCGATTTCTTGATTGCATAACTTCATTGCCAGTAAATATGCTACTTGATAACAGGTTATGAATGTTTTTGTTGACGTTTTTTCTTCCTTTCCAGCTTTGCACAATAGGCTATAGCGAGAGAATTTGACTAAACTGCTATCTTTTTCATTACAAATAGAAAGAACTGTGATGTTTGAAGATAACTTTTCTATTAGTTTGATTACTTCATAGCTTTCTCCTGATTGCGAAATACATATAATCAACGATTCTGGACTAATTAATGAAATTTGATAATGCAATAATTCTCCTGCGTTCAGAGCATATGCCGGGATTTTATATGAATTAAGTAGAGAAGCAGTTGCGTTAGCGATGAAGTAAGAACTGCCCATACCGGTTAACAGAATATTTCTATATTTGCCGGAACACCATAATTCTGAAATTTGTGACAAAACGGATTTCCCTTCTACGCTTTTGTAGAAGTTTGCCGTCTGCAGAAGTGCTTGCGGTTGCTCTTGTATTTCTTGGAAAAATTGTACCATCGGATTTTTTTAATTATAATCTAGTGACTTTAATAACTACTTAGCAACAGTTGTGCAATTATTCATATGTAATTGCCAACTGTTACTGAGTAGTTTATAGATGATCTTAAATGATATTTAAATTTTCATTTATAAATTGAATCTGGTAATTTCATAAGCAAATAGTCCCTGATCCGTAGTCAACATATAGACCTGAACGGCATTGCCATCAGCACTTCGACCGAATACAACATCTCCTGTTTCATCAACGTTGGTACCAAGTACCTGTTTGCCAGAAACGAACGAGGCTGAAGATGTCATACCAGTTACCGCATACCCCGTTCCGGGGATACTGCCTGTTCCTGTTGTACTTCCTTCACGTGAATCGAAGATAAAGCCATTAGCCATTGCTGAAGTTCCGGGATTATTCGTGATGTTGGATACATATAGGCGGTGGGACCAAACCCCATTGCTTGACAGACCATTTTGAACGCCTAACAAACATGTACCGTTAAATTCAACATATCCTATTCCCCGGACATTCTTATCATATGTAGCGCTACCGGACCACCAATGTGATGTTGGAAGTGAGAAATCTATGGCGCGTGCGCCTGTGCCTATAGGAGTGTAATTAATTGCTTGCCGGAAGTTGGCACTGGCCCAAATATATCCTAGTGGAGAAGTATTTGTCAATGGAATGACTTTAGTTGCGTTCCACATGGAGACTGATGCTCCTCCGCCCCATTCTACATAAGCGTTGCCTTGCATTGCACCATCTTTGAACATAAGGAAAACCGCACGTGGTACATTTTTGGTTGATGTGGCAATAATTGCATCCCCTGAAGTCAGATCACCTTTGACGCAGATTGTGCGTCCAAGCTCTAGTTTTTTGACTCCATTAATGCCTACAGGAGCATTGGCGAATGTACTCCCATTAATATTTGCATAAACGATGCTCTTAGGTGCATTCTCGATGCCGTTAGGCCAAACCCAGGCACGTACGTTTGGGTCGGTAACATTGGCGTCTAAAGTACTAGTGTATGCCATAGCTACTAAATGTCCAGCATCATCACTGGTAATAGCATGGATGGAGCGGCCTGCATCAATACCTGTAGTGTTGACTTTTACATCAAGTACTTTGCCGTTATAACGATCCATTACAATCATTTTATTGTAATCAGTGCTATTACTGATAATTAGATAGTCGTCAATAACAGCCATTGTACGGTTCGCTCCAACCTCAAATCCATGTGTGTCATCTGTATAGATTTGGAAACCAAATAATGAAGCTGTATAGCCCACTCCCTGAGGTAATAGATCCGGGAGTTCCAGACTAGTCTGATAGACTGTTTTGTCTGTTCCATTTTGTGCAATAACGGTTATAGTCGGTTGGTTACTTAAATCTATAATGCCGGTTGCCGGATCCAATGATGATGATTCGATAGTAGCCCATGGAGAGACTGTTAATGCCGCAGACTTCAAGGCTGCATCAATAGCTGAAGAGGTTTTATAGATGATGATTTTTCCTGTACCACCCGTACTCTCAGGTTCGACGATACGTATTGTTGCACGTGAATAGTCTGTCAGTTCTACTTTACTAATACTGGCTAATTTTGATTTCACATAAGCAGCCTTAAATGTATAAGTAATTTTGCTTCCATCTTCTTTGACTAATGTTGATTGGAAACCACTGACCAGATCACGAATGCCGGAAATGCTGGGGGAGAATTTTGCTCCTACAGGCAGGCTGGCTGAAACTTTCATTTGTGTCAGGTCACCTTGTATTTTTTCCGTATCTGAAATATAATAAGGAACTTGTATGGTAATTGTATTACTTGCCTCGTCTACGATAGCACTATATGTGGTACTTTCATCAGAAGCTAAGCATCCGGTTATGGTTAGTCCTGTAACATTTTCGCTGCCTGTCCTTGCCAGATCGTCCGGGTCCTCGCAGCTCATGAAGGCTAGCATTGATATTAGTACCCCGGTGAATAGATATTTTATTTTCATAATTTTTCTCTTATTAAATAATTATTATTTCCACAGTTCATTTTGTTCACAGAGTGTGTTGTCTTGAAGTTCTGTGTATGGAATAGGGAAAATTGTATATTTTTCAGGGAATAAACGGTCTTGTGTATCGCATTCTACTCGTGCGTAACTGAAACTGCCACCGGCCTGTGTTATCTTAACGCCGTGCAGACGTTTATGATCAAGTGTTCTTACGGCGATTCCCCAACGGATCAGGTCGAAATATCGGTGTCCTTCCATTCCAAGTTCACAAATACGTTCTTTAGACAGATCTTCCAGATAATCACTCCAATTATTTTGTTGGGCGAGTTCCGGCAGTCCGACGCGGTCACGGATCGTTTTCAGATCAGCATAGGCTTTTCCAAACTCGTTTTGTCGTGCATATGCTTCCGAACGAATCAAGTAAATTTCAGCTAAACGCATTTCTATCCAGTATTGTCCACTCAAAATGCTGCTAAAGTTGATATTGGTATCATCAGAAGCGAACTTACGAATCAGATAACCTGTTGTTGATTTGTGCACATTATCTTGTCCGGTTGTAGCAAAATCCATATATCCGTCATTTCCATCTACATACAACTGGAGAGTACGTCCTTTCCATGTTGCTCCATTATAAAGAATGGAGGCGTAAAAACGTGGTTCGCGATTGGTAAATGGAGCATTGTTGTAGGAACTGAGATTACTCCAGTCAAAAGATTGGTAGCTACCGTTTACTTTGATATCGAAAGAGGAAGCGTATTCATCAGATGGAGTGACTGCCGCACCTACACTTCCTTCTGTAACACCGGCTGCTTTCCAGTCGTATGGTGGACACACGTAGATGTCAAAAGAATGTTGCTTGGCGTTCTTTCCCTGTTGGAAGTAAACCGGAAGGATTAGCTCACTATTATTGACTGAGGTGAATATTTTGTAGTAATCATTGGCAGTCGTTCCTTGCAATAAACTGTAATTCAATTTTAATACTTCATTGCAGGCATCTATCGCATCCCCCCAGCGTTTAGCATAAAGGGCCGCCCGTGCTTTCATTCCGTAAGCGGCTCCTTTGGTAATACGCCCCACATTGGTACCTGTCCAGTTTTCCGGAAGGTCTTGTACTGCCTGGGTGTATTCGTTGATAATGAAATCCCAGCAATCTGATTCAGATGAACGTGCTTTAGCTCTTTCGTCAGGTCCGTCTACATAATCTTCATCAGTACGCAGGATAACTCCGCCATGACGGAGCACCAGTTCCTGGTAAGCAAATGCACGTAAGAAACGAACCTCTGCTGTACGCTTTTTCATTTCATCCTGATCTAAGTTATCTCCATAACCTTTGCTTCGGTCATAGAAATATTCGTTGAGTTGACGGATACGGGTATACATACCACTCCAGTTGGAGCGGAAGTTGCTCGTTTCGGTGACATAATTCGTCTGATAAAAGAATTTATTCATGGCACCTCCGTTCACTCCATACCAAGAGTATTTTAACAGATCTGTAGCTCCATCGTCCATTAAGCAGTAAGAATCTATATTGATAGTAGCATTATCATATAGCACGCTATATAGCCCTTTGACGTAAAGGTCTACATTTTCCAGTGAGGAATATGCTACATTCTCGCTGTACCAGCCAGTAGGATCTACGTCCAGTACATCACATTGTGTCAAGCAAATGCTAGCTGCTATGCCTATAATGTATTTTTTTATATTTTTCATATTAACTATTTGTTTTAAAATCTAACATCTATACCAAAGCTGAATGTACGTTGTTGTGGATAATATCCTGTTGCTACATTTGTACTTTCCGGGTCGATATACTTGAAATCGGTAAATGTCAGTAGGTTAGTCCCGTTAGCATAAACTCTGATGTTTGACAATCCCATCTTGTTGATCCAGGCTTTAGGAAGCGTATATCCTAAAGTCACGTTCTTCAAACGTAAATACGCACCATTTCTTTTCCAGAAATCCGATTGTTGTGCATTGTTTGAATGAGATACACTGCTGACAGTCAGACGAGGATATTCCGCATTTGTATGATCGGGTCGCCAACTGTTTTCTACCAGATAAAGAGGAGCGTTGTCCCAATTTGCATACCAGGGTCTTGTCATAGGGGTCATATCTGTTGCGCCATTTAAGTCTTGCCATGAGTATTGAAGCATTTTATCACAAAGTGCCGCTCCTTGAAACTGAACAGATAAATCGAAGCCTTTGTAATTAGCGTCAGCCATTAGTGCAAACATCATTTCCGGGCGGATGCCACGTGATATTTTGATTCGGTCGTTGGAATCGATCTTTCCATCGCCGTTAATATCGGCATATTTAATGTCTCCTACTCGTGGTGTATTCCATGATACTTGAGGTGAATTGGCAATTTCTTCTTCACTCTGATACAACCCTAATGCTTTTAATCCCCATAATTCACCGACTGATGATCCGAGAACACTTTGCCAGGGTAATGTGTTATCCGCCTGTGTTTTGCTTAAGATACGATTATGAGCGTAAGATAAGTTGCCATTCAAACTATAACTGAATTCTCCTATACGATTGCGATGTTTCAGTGCAATTTCAAATCCGCGGTTATCAAATGTTCCTGTATTTTCAGAACTTGGGTAGTGTCCACCTAAAGAAGGAGGATAGATATTACTAACACTTTGAAGAATGTCGTATGTATATTTGTAGAATACATCAAACTCAACTCCCAACAAACCGTTCCAGGCACTAAGATCGAAACCTAAGTTATATGATTTTGTTTTTTCCCAAGTCAGTCGTTCATTTGGATAAGCTACTGTGTTGCTAAGTGTTCCTTGAGTGTTAGGTGTACTGCCAAATACTACTCCATTATTAGTATAAGAGTAGGATTTTCTGTACAAGAAAGCACTAACGTTGTCGCTACCTAGAATACCAAACGAACCTCTGAGTTTAAAATAGTCTATTTTAGGAAGTGCGTCTTTGAAAAAGTCTTCTTCCGACATCACCCATCCTAAAGAAACTGAAGGGAAGAATCCCCAACGGTGTCCTTTGGCAAACTTATAAGAACCGTCGTAACGGAAAGATGCTTCGGCCAGGTATTTATTGGCGTAGGCATAATTTAGACGACCTACATAAGCGGCGTAAGCACTTTTCCCAGAAGAACCGCTATTAGTTGCAGTTTGGGCATCTCCCAAAGATATTTCGGGTAAATCGAATAAGTCGTAATCCGTACGACTAGCATTCAGTGCAGAGCTTTTTACCTGAGTTTGTTCGTAGAGGAAAAGGGCTCCTACATCATGAAGTCCGAATTTGTTGTTATATGAAATAGTCGGACGTAATATTACTTGTTGTGATTTTTGGTCACCCTGATATAGGTTACCATCTGCCAGCAGATTTGCACTTTGTACATAGCTGTAGCTTTTGGTGGAAGAATCATAGGCATTGACAGAATATGCATAAGCAAATGTTTTACTTGCCAGGTCTTGCCAGTCCCAACTGATGAACATATTTGCTTTCAAACCTTTCAGGAATGGGGCTGTATATTCGACATTTGCGGAACTTTCTATTCTGACTGTGCGAGATTCCTGGAATCCTGAATTTGCAGATCCATAGATCGGATTGGCTGCGCTGGTTGCGCCTCGGTATGCCGAAGTAGGATAACCTTCATACTCTTTCGGAACAAAAGGTATAGAGTAAAGCAACTGATGGAAAATACTATAGGCTTGCTGATTGCCATAAGAGTATCCTCCCGGCTGATAATAATCTTTGATTAATGCTGCGGTATTTAGTGACACTTTAATGTCTTTGGTCGCTTGTACATCAATATTTGAACGGAAATTGCTGCGTTCGTTTTTGTTGCCTTTAATAATACCATCTTGATGTAAATAGCCGCCGCTGATGAAATATCTGACCTTATTGCTACCTCCGTTTATAGACAGATTGTGTTGGTGCATAAGGGTAGTCTTATATAAGTCGGAGGTCCAGTCTGTATTTTCAAATCCATCGGTAGGGTCTCCGTTATAAGTTGCCGCAATTTCTTCGTCGGTAAAATATGGATTATCTACGCCATTATTGTCTAGTTTGCGAGCCAGATTATACCATTGCATATATTGGGTTCCGTTCATCATTTTAGGCAGAGTGGTAGCGTGCGATAGAGTCATACTGCCTCTGTAGGTGATATCTGTTTTACCTTCTTGCCCATGTTTGGTTGTTACCAGCACAACTCCGTTGGCTGCCTTCATACCATAAACGGCACAAGATGCAGCGTCTTTTAGGATGGTAACAGACTCCACGTCATTCGGGTCTACTTGTCCCATAGCTCGTTCTACTCCATCAACTAAAACAAGTACCGTACCTGAACCGCTGAATGAAGAATAACCACGGATTAATATGGAAACATCATCCGATCCTGGTTGTCCGAGTGATTGTTGGGTAATAAGGCCGGGCAACTTACCGACTAATGTTTGTGACATATTACTGGCAGTTGTTTTCAACATATCTTTTTGAGATACCGTGGCTACAGATCCGGTTAAGTGAGCTTTCTTTTGTGTTCCATAACCTACTACTACAACTTCGTCCAAATTAGCGACATCTTCTTTTAAGATGATGTTGATCGTACTGCGTCCGTTCACTTTTATCTCTTGTTTGTTCATACCGATGTATGAGAATTCAAGAGTGGCAGTGTTGGATGCATTGATAGAGTATCTACCGTCAATATCGGTAGTGGTACCTGTGGTCGTACCTTTGACAACGACGCTGACTCCTGGCAACGGATCACCGGTCACGTCTGTGACGACTCCCCTAACCATGTTCTGGGCATAGCCATTTGTGGCATACGCAAAAAGCATCGACAATGAGAATAGTATGATTCTGATTGTTCGGAAACTACTTTTTTGCTTAAAGCATTGTTCCATCATAAGATAAAATTTAATTGGTTAATAAAAAAGTTTTTGGGTATTAGATTTATTGTAATTCTTCTAGTACTTTCCAGCATTGATATAAGCCCCTGGGGACATGGAAACAGCCTTTCCATTTGCCTCCTTTAAGTGGCAGAAGTACTTCTCCCTGGCGGTTTAAGTAACCGAACCATTCAGGATATTGAGCATCTTTGAAGTGCGTCCATACATACTCATGTATTTTCTCGAACCACTCCATACATTGTTTGTCACCTGTCAATTGGTAACCTTTTAGTAGGGAAATAAGTGTTTCAATGTGTACCCACCAAAGTTTTTGGTCCCATTCCAGTTGTTGGGGAGGGCAACCTTTGCGGTCCATAAAATAGTAGATGCCACCATATTCTTTGTCCCATCCGTAGTTAATCATCGTCAAGGTTACATTTTTTGCCTTTTCGATTAGATCAGGGCGATTCAGGCGTTTTCCTAAATCCATGATAAACCACATCGCTTCGATGTCGTGTCCGGGAGTCACTTGCCGTCCTTCAAAACAGTCTACGAGATTGCCGTCCACTCCTATGTTTTCAACAATAATTCCTCCTAGCTCCGGGCGATAGAACACTTCCATCACTTCATGGATACAAGTCTCTATTGTTTTTTTCAGATACTCTTTGTCCAACAGGTGTTCTATTTCAAGTGCCAGATTACAAAGGATCATCGGGAGGGCGAAATTTTTCAGATTACGTGTGCCCGGATGGATTTTGTTCCATTTACCTTTCGGATTATCTGCCTTTGAGAGAATAATATCGAACGTTTTCTTTGCAATGTCAGCATATTCCTGATTGCCTGTAGCCAGACTGAGTTGCCCGAAAGCCATTGTAGCAAATGTATAGGAAAAGATGTTGTATGGTTCTACCAGAGGATTACCTGCCCGATCCAAAGAAAAATACCAATGATAGTTTCCATCATGTCCGTATTTTTTTAGAAATTCACCGCCTTGAATAGCGCAATCCAGCCATTCCTGTTTTTTCTCAACTTTATTGTAAAGCATTGAGAATAACCAAACTTCGCGTCCTTGCAGCCAAATAAATTTATCTGTATCGAATACGTTGCCTTCACGATCCAGACAAGTGAAATAGCCACCGAATTCGTGATCCTGAGAATGCTCTAACCAGAATGGAAGAACATTATTCAGTAGTTCGTCTTTGTATTGGTTTGCTAATTTTTTTAAATCCATAATTGTTAGTTTTTTATTTAATAAGGTCTATTTTACCGTTCCGAACGGGTCCAGTATCTTTCAATCTCCTCCAGAGACTTTCCGGTAGTTTCCGGTACGAGTTTCCAGACAATGAGCATATACGGTACACACATGATGGCGAACAGGAAGAATGTTCCGGCTGGAGTAAGATTCTGGAGCATCCAGGGGGTTAGCTGTCCGATCAGATAGGTACCGATCCAAAGAGCGAATCCGGCAATGGACATTGCTAATCCGCGTATTTTGGTAGGGTACATCTCAGAGAGAAGTACGAATATCACAGCGCAAATGGAAATGGCGCAACAAAAAACATAACACAGAAAGAAGGCTAACAGAAACAGGCTGGAAATATTCCAGGCATTTCCGAAGAGGAAATAACTGCCAATGAGTATCAATGAAACGACCATTCCGGATACCCCATAATATATCAGTTTCTTGCGTCCTACTTTGTCAATGATGAGAAGTGCCAGGATAGTGGTCAGTGTATTCACAAGTCCTACAAGAACCTGATAGAACAGAGAATCCCCTCCTGAAAGACCGGCATTCTCAAAAATGGAAGGCCCGTAGTAAAGAACTGCATTAACCCCCATGAACTGTCCCAGAATAGCAATACATACACCGATAATGACTGCTTTCAGAATACCTGGTTTCAGAAGGATAGACCATTCTGAACGGGTCTCGGAAACAAGGACGGATTTTGTCTCGTTTAGCTGGAAATCAGCCTCTTTAAATGAATTGTAGATCTTTTCCAGAATATAAGTGGCTTTCCTTTCTTGTCCTTTTACTATCAGCCATCTGGGGCTTTCGGGTATGAAAAAGATAATAATAAAGAATATTACGGCTGGTAATGTCTCCATGCCTAACATACCTCTCCACACTTCTGTAACTACTATTTTTTCTAACCAGGAGATAGGTAAGTGGTTTCCACTCTCTGAATATGCCAATAACTGGTAGTTGACAAGATAAGCTCCTAGAAAACCGACAGTTACGGCCAGTTGATACAGGGAGACCATCCTGCCTCTGAATTGTGCGACGGAAACTTCGGAAATGTAAAGAGGAGATACAATAGAAACAACACCAATTCCGATGCCACCTATGATTCTATAAACAACTAACTGGTTAAAGTCAATGCAAAAAGCACAGCCGATTGCTGATGTAGAAAACAGAATGGCAGAAAGTATCATTGTTCTTTTACGTCCGATGCTGTCGCTCAATATTCCGGAAAAGAGAACACCGACAATCGATCCGATCAATGCGCATCCTACATACCATCCTTGTTGCAAGGTGTCCAACTGAAACAGATGTGTCACCTGAGCTATTGTGCCGGATATGACAGCTGTGTCATAACCGAACAGAAAGCCTCCTAAAGCAGCAACGACTGAAAGGAATATGATATAACCCAGATTAATTGTTGTTTTCATATAGTTTATTTGATTTCAAAGTATTCTCTGTATCTGTCATATAAATGTCCTGCCTGCAGATAAGCTGATTGCGGACTTAAAAAGTGAGAAAACTCAAAAGTGATTGCTTTATCATATCCGGCACGTTTTGCCGCTTCTAGTTTCATGCGGAGTTTGTCGAATTTGATCGGCAGGAACCGGATGGGCATATCGCGGTCGAATGTTTCCGCGTTTGTCCAACATTGCATTCCGTATTTGTCTGCCAGTTTCTTGTTCACAGTGAAAAAAGCATCCAGTTCGTCGTAGTCAATGTGTCCGTCTTGAAAAGCACAAGCGTCTACTACATCGTGTATACCATCAAAAATTTCATTCCATTCTCTCTCATGTTGTTCTACGGATACAGCATCCTCCCTTGTCATTTTTCCGGTTCCCATGACTGCCTTTTTACCATCAATCCAAGGGGATATAAAAGTAGGGAGGCCATTCGATACATCTTTGCATTGTTTACCCATGGTATGAAATGCACCGATAGCTCCTTTGGTATTGCGGCTGATTTCCGTGCTAATATACCAGCCTCCGAAACTCTTATACTTTTCACCGTAAGTATTCCATACTTCGTCAATCACATATTTATTATATTCCACTTCCCACGACATATCACGTGTATCCCAATAATGACCGGTGTCATACAGCCCAAAATAAAACTTCATGTTATATTTTTCAGCCAGTCGTAAATACATATCTACTAAATCCACGGAAGGCATATAGCATCCTTTTCCTAATAGATATTTGGACGGATAAGTGATGAACTTGCGATATCCGGAACGGATCATAATAACGGTATCGATACCAATCCTTTTCATGTGCTGAAAGTCGAGATCCCATTCTTTTTCTCCCCAGTTCTGGTGTGGAATATCGTGAGATATTTCATCTAGAAAAGTGCCTGTGATTTTCAGACCATTATTCTTCGGTACAATTAATTTGCTGTCCGTCCTTTTGCTCGGAGAGAGAACGAATTCACTTCCATCTTTGCCTTCAGCGGCCAGTAGTGTGGGAGCCATTAGGGCGGAGGCTCCCGCTAATGCGGCTTTCTTTAAGAAATCTCTGCGATTATTCGCTTCCATAGTTTACTTTTTTTAGTTTCTACTCTTTTTAGTATATATTTAACCTATTGAATTTTTAATAGTTTAATATTTATTACTAGCTCGGAATTATTTGCTAGCTTTATTAATTCCTTTGAGTTAGTACTTTTAATTTATTAATTATGAATTTATTATTGTGTTATTTATTAATTGGGCGATAATTTATGATTAGTTTTATTAATATGGCATTAATATTGCCCCATTCGCAGATGGGGCATTTTATGTTTTCTAGTGTATATTTTTCATAGGCTAATCATTTTAGTCAAGTAATTTAGGTTACTTGGATGAATTGATAGAACAAAGTTAGGCATCCAGAGTTGATTTTTTGCGCAAAAAAACGAAAAAGTGTATTCAAAAAACGCATCTTTCTACTCTTTGGTAGATTTATTTGCTGAATGCAAGTACCATTTAAAAAAATCATATATAATTTCGTTTGATTCAGGGGTTGGGTCATGATTGACTCTGTTGCTCATCGCGACATTATTACGGTATCCTAAGAGCCGGTTGACCGCTATTGTATGGTTTAGCGCTATCCACCGGTCTGTTCCGTCAGAGTATCCTCCGGAAACAAGAAATGGGCGAGGTGCCATCAGCGCATGCAATTCATGCAAATCATATCCTTCTTTGCGGAGCTTCGGATAAATGCCTTTAGCATAATCATGCCCATTTTTACTCCATGTATTTTCCCATGGTGGCGGATAATATCCCAAATACCAGGGTTCCCAGTAATTGATATATCCCTCTTTTGTTTCGTCGAATACAATTCCGGGGTCTCCCCATGCCGCACAAGCGAACTTTTCGTATAGGCATGAGGCAAACATTGCCCACTTCCCACCATAAGAATGCCCTGTGATGCCTATTCTTGTAGAATCGACGTCCTGTACTTTGGCTAATACTTCCCATGCATTTGCGGCTGCATAAGCTAATGCTGAAAGTGGTTGGAGAGTTGCATTTTCAATGGTGGGGTAATAAATGGAATATGTCTGATTCTCTGTGGTCTTCGTTGTTCCTATTGATAATGTGACAAATCCTCTTTTCGTCAATTGATATGCAAAGTCTCTATAAGGTTTTCCACCCAATCCGATAGCCGTTTCGGGTTCATAAAAGGTAGTGATAACGGCAGGCTTTTTGCCTTCTTTGTCCGGAACCAGCAAATAACCTTCAGTCTGTTCGTTGGGAGTCCAGTAGAAGCGGACACGGTATTGCATGAAGTTTTCACGGTGGAGAGTATCCAGAATTTCAAATGTTTGTCCGGTAATGACAGGCGGCCATTGTCCTAACAGGCTCATCCATCTGTCCTTGATTTCAGTTCGTCGTCTTTGCCAGTCTTCAACGGTTCTGACTGTATCCCCATTATAATATAATAAAGGAGAGCGAAAATTCCCATATACATTTTCGTATTCTGCGGGCGGGCGGAAGTAGCTCGATAACTTATTCCATAGATCAGAGGAGTCATTATTTCCGCTATTTTTGTTTCCGCTGCATCCTGCTAGAAATGCTGCCAGATGAATGATCAGGATGAATAGCACGATTTTCTTTTGCTCCATAAGTTGTTGATTGACTTTGAGAGTTAACATTTACCGAACAAAGATATGCCACTTTAGTAATGCCTCCGGTACTAAAAACGAAAAGCTATATTCGAAAAACGAATAATTTATTTTTTATCTGTTCGTGATTTTTTTCTCCCGATATTCCAAAGGGGAACATCCTTTGAACTTTTTGAAAATCCGGGAGATATTATTATAGTCTTTGAATCCGGCTTCCGTTGCAATGTCTGCCAATGAACGATCTGTAGTAAGAAGTAAATCGGCCAGATGGTTGACCCGGCAGTTTAAGATATACTGATAGATGGAAGTATGCATCGCATTTTTGAATTTCACTTCAAAATTTCTGCGTGAGAGCGGAATCTGTGCCAACAAAGACTCTATGGTCAGGTCGGAATTGTAATGACTCTCTATGTATTTTACAACTTCGAGAATGTAAGGGTCCTTTATATTATGTTTTTCTGTGGATTGCCGCAATTCTATGCGGATAGGGTTGATGACGATATTGAAGGTCCCTTCATGTTCCTTTTTGATTTGTTGATGAATGAGCCTGCCTATGGAATATCCTCCTCTTTCTACTTCCAGTTCTATGGAGGAAATGGGAGGATCGGAAATATTGCAGATCAAGTCATCATTGTCGACTCCTAACAGGGAGATTTCTTCCGGTATGTGTATGTTACTTATCTTGCAGGTTTCCGAAATGAATAGTGCGTGTGAGTCGTCGCAGCAGAACAACGCTATGGGTTTAGGAAGCTCTTGCAGCCATTGGCTTACTTCTATTCTGATTTCGTCTTCATGCTTATCGGATTCGAAACAATAAAAGTTGCCGCCTATCCGTTTAACTTCCTGACGGAAGCCTTCGCAACGTTCGTCAGACCAGACAACTCCGTTTATGCCGAAATAAGCAAAGTTGTGGAACATCCGCTTGGCGAAGAATTGGGCGGCCATTCTGCCCGTTCCTTTGTAGTCGCCCGTCAGATTGGAGTAAGTAGTGCTTCTATGGTGATAATTCTGCAATACAATCGGAATATTCAGTTCTTTCAGTAGATTGACGGTGTCATTGTTCCATTGTCCGATGATGGCGTCAGCTTTCCATTCTTTTGCCCATTTGAGAATACCTTTTTCTCCATACATGCCGCTGTAATAGGATGGAAGCCGATAGAAAAGCCAAGGTCCGTTTTCTTTGGAATATTGTACAAGTCCGCGGAGCAATTTTCTGTCAAATTCACTGGAATAATCGATCAGCAGTAGTATTTTTATCATAGTGTGTGCGGGTATATTAAAGTTTATGGAAACAAATATATAAATATTAGTTTGTTTTCTTTCTATAATAGTCTAACTTTGTTGCGAAGAAGATATGTATGACACCCGGGTCTCGTGCTGTACGACACCCGGGTGTTGTGATGTCTGACATCCGGGTGTCATACGTGCTGACACCCGGGTGTGGTACAGAATGAAAATATAAACGAAACAAGAAAGGAGTATAAGACATGGCAATCCCTTATGTAGTAAGAAAGAAAGCGGACTTGACGTCCGGAGAAAGAAAAGAGTTATGGTATGGTGTACCAAGTAAAATACAGGATAGAGGCGGAGTACAGAACAAAGAACTTGCTCAAGTGGTGGAGCTGCGGGGAGGTTTCCACCGTGGTCAGGTTGAAGGCATATTGGTGGAAGTAGCGGATGCCATCCGCTATTTGCTTTCTATGGGACAGTCTGTGACGATTGATGGGCTGGGTACATTCCAGACTGCTTTGACCAGTCCTGGTTTTGAACGTCCCGAGCAAGTGACACCGGGACAAGTATCGGTATCCCGCGTTTATTTTGTGGCAAACAGTGCACTTCGTGACCGCATGAAGAAAACAAAGTGTATGCGCATCCCTTTTAAATATTATATGCCCGAAAGTATGTTGACTAAAGAGATGAAGAAAGCAGATCAGGAGCAGGAACAAACAGAAGAATAAGATAAATTAATACCCTCCCTGTCTTATTTATGAGATAAATGCCTATCTTTGTGGCACTTTTTACGAAAAAAGGTAATTCAAATTAATAGATATAGAAAAGAAAATGGCACAAGAAGACGTTTTTAAGAAACTTGTATCGCACTGTAAAGAGTACGGCTTCGTATTTCCTTCAAGCGATATCTACGACGGACTAGGCGCAGTATATGACTACGGTCAGATGGGCGTTGAATTGAAAAACAACATTAAAAAATATTGGTGGGACAGCATGGTGCTGTTGCACGAAAACATTGTCGGTATCGACTCTGCCATCTTTATGCACCCTACCATCTGGAAGGCTTCCGGACACGTGGATGCATTCAATGACCCTTTGATTGACAATAAGGATTCTAAAAAACGTTATCGTGCTGACGTATTGATCGAAGATCAGTTGGCTAAATATGACGATAAAATCAATAAAGAAGTAGCAAAAGCCGCCAAGAAGTTTGGTGAATCATTCGATGAGGCTCAATTCCGTTCTACCAACGGACGTGTGTTGGAACATCAGGCTAAGCGTGATGCACTTCACACTCGTTTCTCAAAAGCACTGAATGATAATAATCTGGATGAACTTCGTCAGATCATTGTTGATGAAGAGATCGTATGTCCTATTTCCGGTACTAAGAACTGGACGGAAGTTCGTCAGTTCAACCTGATGTTCTCTACAGAAATGGGATCGACTTCAGACGGTGCCATGAAGATTTATCTTCGTCCGGAAACGGCACAGGGTATCTTTGTAAACTATCTGAATGTGCAGAAAACCGGTCGTATGAAAGTACCTTTCGGTATTGCCCAGATTGGTAAGGCTTTCCGTAATGAGATTGTTGCCCGTCAGTTCATCTTCCGTATGCGTGAGTTCGAACAGATGGAGATGCAGTTCTTTGTAAAACCGGGAACGGAACTGGATTGGTTCAAGAAATGGAAGGAGATTCGTCTGAAATGGCATAAAGCGCTGGGCTTCGGTGATGCCAGCTACCGCTATCACGACCACGATAAATTGGCTCACTATGCCAATGCTGCAACAGATATCGAGTTCCTGATGCCATTCGGTTTCAAAGAAGTGGAAGGTATCCACTCCCGTACGAACTTCGACTTGTCTCAGCATGAGAAATTCTCCGGCAAGAGCATCAAATACTTCGATCCGGAATTGAATGAATCGTACACTCCGTATGTGATTGAAACTTCTATCGGTGTAGACCGTATGTTCCTGAGCATCATGAGCGCTGCTTATTGCGAAGAGCAACTGGAAAACGGAGAAAGCCGTGTTGTGCTGAAATTGCCTGCTGCCCTTGCTCCGGTGAAACTGGCTGTTATGCCGTTGATCAAGAAAGACGGTCTGCCTGAAAAGGCCCGTGAGATCATCGACGCTCTGAAGTTCCATTTCCACTGCCAATATGACGAAAAAGACAGTATCGGCAAGCGTTATCGTCGTCAGGATGCCATCGGTACTCCGTTCTGCGTAACAGTGGATCATCAGACATTAGAAGATAACTGCGTGACATTGCGTAATCGCGATACCATGCAGCAAGAGCGTGTAGCTATCTCTGAACTGAACAATATCATCGCAGACAGAGTGAGCATCACTTCATTATTGAAAACTTTACAATAAACCATTAACGAATGAGTAAAAAAATCTATTTATTCTCCTTAGTATTACTGGCTTTGGCTTTTGTTTCTTGTAGCGAAACCGAAGAAGTTGGTAAATACGATAATTGGCGTGCGCGCAATGAGGCATTTATTGACTCTCTTGCGAATGTTTATGCTACGGCTTCTGGTAGAGGAGGCTTGGAACGCATAGAGATGTTGACTGCTCCTGGTAATTATATTTATTATAAGGAAATGGAGCCAATGACTGATCATGTAGTAAAGGCGGGAAATCCTAAATATACTGACTATGTGAAGGTATATTATAAAGGAACAAATATTTTAGGAGAATATTTTGATGGTAACTTTAAGGGAGATAATCCGGTTGTAGATGGGAAAGATCCAAGTGAAGGAGATTCTCCTACCACCATTTTCCAGGTCAGCGGGGTAATTACCGGTTGGGGTGAAGTGCTTCAGAGAATGGAAGTTGGTGATCGTTGGAAGGTTTATATCCCTTGGGATTATGCCTATGGAAGTAGTGGTACTACAGGCATTTTGGGGTATTCAACTCTTGTATTTGATATCACATTGCTTGATTTTGCTAATACTGAAGCTGAGTTGAAATAATAAGATAAAACTCTCTATATGTAAAAGGTGCTGTATCTATATTACATAGATACAGCATTTTTTTTATTATTCTCCTTAATGCTACTCTCCCTTATCTGCAAATGTGTCGGAATCACCACTTGCTTGACCGTTCTGTCTCCCTTAATTTGATCAATCAGCAGTTGACAGGCTGTTTCCCCCATCTTATAAGTCTGATGCGATACGGCAGATAGCTTGGGTTCCACATAATTGGCGTGCTGCTCATCCGTGTATCCGATGATGGCGATATCGTCGGGAATACGAAGTCCGTGCCTTTTGATTACTTCCATGGCGGCAAAAGCCAATGTATCATTCATGGCAAGGATGGCATCGGGAGGCTGGGGGAGAGATAATAATGTTTCCGTAGCAATCTGTCCTTCCTCATAATCAATTTTCCGGCAGACAACTAATTCCTTTTCAATCGGAATCCGGTTATCGCGCAAGGCTTCCAGATAACCATGCTTCCTTCTTTTTACAATATCCAGATGATTGGCACCGCCGATAAAAGCTACCCGTTTACTTCCATTGTCCAGCAGATGCTGGGTAGCCATTTGTGCGGATTGTGCTCCGTCTGCTATTACTGACGAGAATTGATCGGTCAGGCAAACACGGTCGAACAGAATCAGCGGCATATTGATCTCTTTCAATGCGGCAAAATGAGAAAAGTCAGTTGTTTCCTGAGACAGGCAGGCGATAATCCCCTCTACCCGCATATTGACCAGATTCTCTATATTCCTTTTTTCATGCTCGAAAGACTCGTGTGATGTCGTGATAATGACGAAATATCCGTTATCGATCGCCATGTTCTCTATCCCGTTCAGAATGGAGGCAAAGAAATGAGTGACAATATCCGGAACGATCACTCCGATGATGCGCGGCGCATTCTTTCGCAGACTCATAGCGAAAGGATTGGGACGATAATTCATCTCTTTGGCCAGCTTCTTGGCTTTGGCGCAAAGTTCACGGCTGATTTCCGGGCTGTCTTTCAGTGCTCGGGATACAGTAGGGATGGATACGCCTAATGCTTGGGCGAGGTCTTTGAGTGAAGTATGTTTCCGGTTTTCCATCTGAAGGTCTCCAACTTAGATTTATCTGCAAAGAAAGCATATTCCCTGATAAATCTCCGCATTTAAAGAAAGATTTTTTACGTAAACCGTTACGTAGCTTTTTCGCCCCTCTCTTGTCCGTTGAGAAGGGTTCACCCCTTACTTTTGTCGCATACAAAATAATTTAAAACCCTATACGTATGCAATACCATGAAATCGGAAAGACAGGGATGAAAGTATCGTCTCTCAGCTTCGGAGCTTCCTCTCTGGGAGGAGTTTTCCATGATTTAAAAGAAAAAGAAGGCATTCAGGCTGTGTTTACAGCCATCGAAGCCGGAATGAACTTTATCGATGTTTCCCCTTATTACGGACATTATAAGGCAGAGACTGTTCTAGGCAAAGCGCTGAAGGATATTCCTCGCGACCGTTATTATCTTTCTACGAAAGTCGGACGCTATGGCAAAGACGGAGTCAATACATGGGACTACTCGGCAAAGCGTGCGACGGAGAGTGTATATGAAAGTATGGAACGTCTGAATATTGACTTCATTGATTTGATCAATGTGCATGATATTGAGTTTGCCGACCTGAATCAGGTGGTTAATGAGACATTGCCTGCTTTGGTCGAACTGCGTGAGAAAGGAGTGGTAGGACATGTCGGAATCACTGACTTGCAGCTCGAAAACTTGAAATGGGTGATAGACCGTTCGCCAAGCGGTACCATTGAATCTGTTCTTAGCTTCTGTCACTATTGCCTGTGTGATGATAAATTGGCTGACTTCCTTGACTATTTCGAATCGAAAGAAATCGGTGTCATCAATGCTTCTCCTCTCTCGATGGGCTTGCTGAGCGAACGTGGTGTTCCGGCTTGGCATCCGGCTCCCAAGCCATTGGTAGATGTCTGTCGCAAAGCGATGGAGCATTGTAAAGCAAAGAATTATCCGATAGAAAAGCTCGCTATGCAATTCTCGGTGAGTAATCCAAAGATTGCGACTACCTTGTTCAGCACCACTAATCCGGAGAATGTGAAGAAAAATATCGGCTTTATTGAAGAACCGGTCGATTGGGAACTCGTGCGTGAAGTGCGGGAAATTATCGGAGAACAGCAGCGTGTAAGTTGGGCAAACTCTTAAAAAAACGGTCGATTCTATGGATTATACGATTATTGATGCGCATGCCCATCTGTGGCTTCGCCAAGATACGGTGGTCGATGGTTTTCCTATCCGTACTTTAGAGAACGGACGCTCCCTGTTTATGGGGGAGATTCGGCAGATGGTTCCTCCTTTTATGATTGACGGGGTGAATAGTGCGGAAGTTTTTCTGTCCAATATGGATTATGCCCAAGTCTCGGCTGCGGTTATTACACAAGAATTTATAGACGGCATTCAGAACGATTATCTGATGGAGGTTGTTGCACGCTATCCGGACCGTTTCTTTGTTTGCGGAATGTGTGAGTTTCGCAAGCCGGGCTATCTGGAACAGGCGAAAAAACTGATCGGGAAGGGATTTAAAGCGATTAAGATTCCTGCCCAGCGCTTACTTCTGAAAGAGGGACGGGTAATGTTGAACTGTCCTGAAATGATGCAGATGTTCCGGTGGATGGAAGAGCGGGGAGTGATCTTGTCAGTCGACTTGGCAGAGGGGGCGATACAGGTTCCGGAGATGGAAGAGATTATTCAGGAATGTCCTCGATTGAAGATTGCTGTCGGACATTTCGGGATGGTTACTCTTCCGGATTGGAAAGAGCAGATTAAGTTGGCACGTCATCCGAATGTGATGATTGAGTCCGGTGGTATCACATGGCTGTTCAATGACGAGTTTTATCCGTTTAAAGGTGCCATAAAGGCTATTCGTGAAGCCGCAGAACTGGTTGGTATGGAGAAACTGATGTGGGGCTCGGATTATCCGCGCACGATAACAGCCATTACTTATAAGATGTCTTATGACTTTGTGGTGAAATCCCCGGAATTGTCGGAAGCGGAGAAAACGTTATTCCTGGGCGGGAATGCGCGGAAATTCTACGGGTTTGCAGAACTTCCGGAACTCCCATACATTAAAAATATGTCGGAATAGAAAGGAAACAGCCACTATACCGCTAAACAATCACTGTACACATGAAAAAGAATACATATACCATTCCTCTCGCACTGGTTTTCAGCCTTTTCTTCTTGTGGGCGATCAGCAGCAATCTGCTTCCCACAATGATCCGGCAGTTGATGAAAACCTGTGAACTGAACACCTTCGAGGCCTCTTTTACGGAGACCGCTTATTGGCTGGCTTACTTTATTTTCCCTATCCCGATAGCTATGTTCATGAAGCGTTATAGCTATAAGGCGGGAATCATCTTCGGGCTGTTGCTGGCAGCTGTCGGCGGATTGCTGTTTTTTCCTGCTGCCATGCTGAAAGAATATTGGGCTTATCTCTGCATCTTCTTCATTATCGCTACCGGAATGTGTTTTCTGGAGACAGCCGCCAATCCTTATGTCACCGTGCTGGGAGCTCCCGAAACGGCTCCGCGCCGATTGAATCTGGCGCAATCCTTCAATGGACTAGGCGCTTTTATCGCAGCGATGTTTCTGAGCAAGCTGATTCTAAGCGGTACCCATTATACACGCGAGACGCTTCCTGTTGATTATCCGGGAGGCTGGCAGGCTTATATACAACTGGAAACGGATGCGATGAAACTTCCTTATCTGATATTGGCTCTGTTGCTTCTTGCGATAGCGGTCGTATTTGTTTTCTCAAAATTGCCGAAGATTGGAGATGAAGGAGCGGAACCTGCATCCGGAAAGAAAGAAAAACTGATTGATTTCGATGTGCTGAAACGCTCGCATTTACGTTGGGGAGTCATCGCGCAGTTCTTTTATAATGGTGGGCAAACAGCTATCAACAGTCTGTTTCTCGTTTACTGCTGCACCTATGCCGGTTTGCCGGAAGATACGGCTACCACTTTCTTTGGACTGTACATGCTGGCCTTCTTGCTAGGGCGCTGGATGGGTACGGGATTGATGGTCAAGTTCCGTCCGCAGGATATGTTGCTGGTGTATGCTTTGATGAATATCCTTTTGTGTGGTGTCGTGATGCTATGGGGAGGAATGATCGGACTGTATGCGATGCTCGCCATCTCTTTCTTTATGTCTATCATGTATCCTACACAGTTCTCTTTGGCACTGAAAGGACTCGGAAATCAGACAAAGAGCGGTTCGGCCTTTCTGGTAATGGCAATTGTCGGTAATGCCTGTCTTCCTCAGTTGACAGCGTACTTCATGCACGTTAATGAACATATTTATTATGTCGCTTATGGCATACCGATGATTTGTTTTGCGTTTTGTGCCTATTACGGTTGGAAGGGCTATAAAGTAATTGATTAATAAATTTATCTCAAACAAATAAAATGAAAGCAGTTCAAATTGTCAACCCCTCCGAAATGAAGGTGGTTGAACTGGAAAAGCCGGCCGTCGGTGTCGGTGAAGTATTGGTAAGAATCAAGTATGTCGGCTTCTGTGGCTCCGATTTAAACACTTTTCTGGGGCGTAACCCGATGGTGAAACTCCCTGTAATACCGGGGCATGAAGTAGGAGCAGTGATTGAAGAGATCGGTCCGGATGTTCCGGCTGGCTTTGAGAAAGGGATGAATGTAACATTGAACCCATATACCAATTGTGGTAAATGTGCTTCGTGCCGTAACGGGCGTGTCAATGCCTGCGAGCATAATGAGACATTAGGCGTACAACGGAATGGAGTGATGTGCGAATACGCCGTGCTTCCTTGGACGAAGATTATCCCGGCAGGTAATATCTCATCCCGTGACTGTGCTCTGATTGAGCCGATGAGTGTAGGGTTTCATGCTGTTTCCCGTGCTCAGGTCATCGATAATGAGTATGTGATGGTGATTGGCTGTGGTATGATTGGGATTGGCGCTATTGTACGTGCTGCCTTGAGAGGAGCGACGGTGATTGCGGTCGATCTGGATGATGAAAAACTGGTACTGGCCAAAAGAGTGGGAGCGTCTTACGCAGTAAACTCTAAAACAGAGAATGTACATGAGCGGATACAGGAAATCACCGCAGGGTTTGGAGCTGATGTCGTGATTGAAGCTGTCGGCAGTCCTGTGACTTATGTAATGGCTGTGGATGAAGTTGGCTTTACCGGTCGTGTGGTTTGTATTGGCTACGCCAAAAAAGAAGTCGCTTTTCAGACCAAGTATTTCGTCCAGAAAGAACTGGATATTCGTGGTTCCAGAAATGCATTGCCTGCTGATTTCCGTGCGGTAATCAACTATATGAAAGAAGGTAAGTGTCCGGTAGAAGAACTGATCTCAAAGATTGCAAAACCGGAAGATGCTTTGGAGGCAATGAAAGAATGGGCAGCTGATCCGGGAAAGGTATTCCGTATCTTGGTAGAAATGTAGATAATTTATTTTACAGAATCAACCGCTTAGCCCATTGTATTGAGAATATGAAGAAAGAATGATCCCGTTGGTTTTAAACCAACGGGTCGTTCCTTTAAAACCAAGACACCGTTCCTTTAAAACCAACAGATCTTTTCTTTTAAAGAAATTCTAGATGTTTTTTATCTGTTGAGAATCAGTGTTTTACGGACTGGGCCTGAACACGGGTCAATAAATGGTTATCATTCTTTACATAACTGCGTGGCATTAAAAGATTGAAGTATAATTTGTGCTTTTAGTCTTTAGAATGTTCTTCTATTATTAAGGATGGAATGATAATTGGCTATGATATTGAATCAATCCTTCCATCGGACTTTGGAGAATCTTACCTATCTGAATACCTGTTTGTCGGGCAGCATCCTGTAGAATCTCTTTGTAACAGTAGGCTATCGATCCGATGAAGTGTACCGGATATTGCTTGTAATCATACTGCATCACATTCCTGCGAAAGAAAGCTATAAAGCTGTTCATAACTAATTGGCGGATAGCCGGTTCTTCCAAATGCTGTGCGATAAAAGGAGAGAGACTGGCCAAAAAACGATTGGGAAAGGGCTGGCGATAAACCCGGTCGATGATTTCGGGAGGCGTCAGATCGAACTGCTTCAGAAACTCTTCTTTCAAGGTGGCAGGAAGTTGATTTTTCAGAATATCTCCTACCAGCAGTTTTCCAAGTACGGCACCGCTACCTTCATCTCCCAAAATAAATCCGAGAGGAGAGATGTTACTGACGATCTCTTTTCCATTGTAAAAACAAGAATTGGACCCCGTCCCCAAAATACAGGCGATACCAGCCTCCTGGCCACATAGCCCGTGGGCGGCAGCCAGCATATCCGAATTTGCTTTAATATTCCCGATAACGGGCAGACTGTCTGCAATAGCCCGTCGGAGGACGGGAGCTTTCTCGGGTGTACAACCTGCTCCGTAGAAGTAAACTGCATTGAATTTCCCTTCCGGCAGTTGAGGCAGAAGGGAAGCTGTCAGCTTCTGTTGGATTTCTTCTTCCGACTGGAAGAAAGGGTTGATCCCTTTCGTTCCAAGTCGCTTGATAACTGCGCCGTTCAGTACGACACACCAGTCTGTTTTGGTAGAACCACTGTCTGCAATGAGTATCATATCTTAATGTATATTTTCTTTTTATATAGAATGTAGCCTATTGCCCAGTTGAGAAGGACAAAAAGCAGGGCAAATACCAGTGAGCCTCCTTTATCTCCGAAGACAGGTTGTAGGAGTGCACTGTAAATATAGCCATGTAAAGAAGTCGCTTCACCTTGGTAGGTCATAGGAATGACTGCCAGCGTAATCGCCAGAATATCTGCCAATACATAAATAAATAGCGGATTTACTCCAAACGATTCGAAGAAACGGCTCCAGTTTTTATAACCTTTAATGTCAATGATCCATACGAGTAATGCCAGAAAACTGGAACCCAGACCGCAGGTTACGAGTACGAAGGAAGGAGACCATACTTTCTTGCAGATAGGGGAACCATAACTCAGTAAGAAACCTGCGAAAGTAAGGATAGTACCTATCAGGAACAAACGTTCCAGCTTCTCATGAATATCTTTCACTTCCATCAATAGCTTTCCGGCACAGAAGCCGATTAGGACGTGGGCGATGGCTGAAATAGTACTAAGCAGTCCTTCCGGATCAAGTATCTGACCGCCATAGATATGAGCTTGTCCTAATACTGCACGGTCGACGATGGAAAGAATATTTGTTTCGTCGTAGACATATCCATTGCCGAGGGCAAGGATTGCAAAATAGCTGATGAGAAGTACAGCAATTAAATAAGGTATATATTTATGCTTCATGAGTAAAGCGACTATGGCAGTAACTCCATATCCCAAAGCAAGCCGTTGCATGACTCCGAGAATGCGAATCTGGTCGATAGGGAAGGGATCGTGCTGGAAGCAGAGAATGGAAAGCCAGCTGATGCCAATTCCAATCAGGAAAATGATCACGGTCCGTTTGAGAATTTTTAAACCCGCGGGAACACTGAAGGTGAAATTGTACTTTCTCAAAGAGATGTACGTGGAGATTCCCATAATGAACATAAAGAATGGGAATACCAGATCGGTAGGAGTTAATCCAATCCACTCGGCATGTTTGAGGGGAGCATACGCATGTTGCCAGGAACCGGGCGTATTTACTAAGATCATACCCGCGATGGTGATGCCCCGCATCACATCGAGTGCCAATAGGCGTTTGTTACTTGTTGTTACATTCATGACTGTTACTTTTTAATGTGTTAAGTTATAAGTAATTCAATTTTATCTCTTTTTTCCGAAGGAACTGTCCAGTCGATTGCGGATCATCCATGAAGCAAGGATGCCGGGAATGGTGCATACGCATACCCAGATAAAGAAGTTGGTGTATCCAAGATGTTCCTGTATCCATCCTGCCGGCATTCCCGGAAGCATCATGCCAAGTGCCATAAAACCTGTTCCAATGGCATAATGAGCTGTTTTGTGTTCACCATCTGCAATATAAATCAGATAAAGCATATAGGCAGTAAAGCCGAAGCCATATCCCAGCTGTTCGATGGCTACACAAATGGAGATTAGCAGGAGGTTGTCCGGAGTAGCTGCTGCCATCCAGACATATAAAAGGTCGGGGAGGTTGATAGCCAGCGCCATGGGAATGATCCATTTCTTAAAACCGTCACGGGAAACGAGGAAACCGCTGATGATGCCGCCTATCAGTAGGGCGGCTACGCCGATGGTGCCATAAATGACTCCGACGGATGCGGTTGATAATCCCAATCCGCCTTGTTCGGCACCATCCAATAAGAATGGAGAGGCTATTTTAGCAAGTTGGGATTCTCCCAACCGATAGGTGAGCAGGAAGAAAAACATAAGTCCCAGGTTTTTCTTCTCAAAGAAAGTGACGAATGTCTTAAAGAAATCTTCCAGTAACTTACCCGGTGTTAACCCCGGTCTTTTGACATCTGAAGCAGGGTGGGGGAGAATAAAGCGATGGTATAGTGTCAGTCCGAGGAATAATCCTGCCATCAGATAGAAAGTGATACTCCAGGCCATTGGAACATTGCCATGCGATGTTTCCAACCAGCCTGCCAACATAACCAGGATTCCCTGCCCGAAGATATTGGCGAAACGATAGCAAGTGTTTCTGATGCCTACGAAGAAGGATTGTTCTTTGTTGTTGAGGCCAAGCATATAAAAGCCGTCAGCCGCAATGTCATGCGTGGCAGAACTGAATGCCATCAGCCAAAAGAATGCCAGAGTGAGTTGCACATAGTGTGGAGTCGGGATAAAAAAGGCAATACCGGCGAAACCGGCAGCAATCAAACCCTGCATGGCAATAATCCAGGAACGCTTTGTCTTGACCAGATCTACGAAAGGACTCCATAATGGTTTGATCGTCCAAGGCAGATATAACCAGGAAGTATAAAGCGCTATTTCTGTATTCGACAATCCCAGGCGCTTGTACATGATAACGGCAATCGTCATCACAGCCACATAAGGCAGTCCTTCCGCAAAATAAAGAGTCGGAATCCAGCTCCACGGATTTCGATTGTTTCTTGGTATTATGTTCTTGGCATTTCTTGTTGATATCATGGCATTAGTCTCAGATGTTATTCATATTGTTTTTCAAGTCTGCTTCCGGGATAATAGTGAGCTAAAATATCTTTGTAATAATAACCTCGCTCTCCCATTACTGCCGCACCGATCTGACAAAGTCCTACTCCGTGTCCCCAACCGGCTCCGGTCAGTGTAAAGCGGGTTGGAACATTTCCCTCTTCTCCTTTTTCCTTATCCACAAGGAATGCTGAACTATAAAGATGGGAAGGCGACAATGTACGTCGGATCTCTAATTCTTTTCCGATGGTCAGTGTCCGTAAAGTACCTACTATCTTTAATCGTATCAGGCGTCCGGAAGTTCCTCGCTCTACAGGGATTAAGTCTATGATTTCCCCGAAATCAATTCCCGAACGTTGATGGATTAACTCAGCTAGTTCCTGTTGGCTATAACTGATTTTCCAACGGTAGAAATCAGTCGTTTCCTGATCGTAGTTATTAAGAACCTGACTCAGAATCTTTTTATCCTGCGTATTACAGAAAGCATCCGGAGAAGTTCGTATCCATCGGTCCGCTTCTTCTTCCTGCGTCAGATCGGGAAGCTGTATTGCCGGACCTGTTATTTGTTTCTCCGAATCAGAAGCATGGGATTCTGGTATGTAATCTTGTTTACCGGTCAGATAAGGATGCCTCACATTCTCCCAACAATTCTGAAACTCTTCCATTGCACCGCCACAACATTTGGAGAATCGTGCATCGCAAATCTTTCCTTCATACATCAGCACCTCTCCACGGGTAGCTGAAACAGCTTCGATAGCTTGTGGAGTAGAAGCACGGGTAATTCCCTGATAGCGCTGGCAATGATCATCCGCACAAACATCAAAATGCGTATGCGCTTCATGATCATACCATTTGATAAGTTGAGAGTGGAGAGTGAAAAGTGGAGAGTTAGCTGCGCTGTCCGGCTGTATAGTAGCTTTCCATTTTTCATTCTCCACTCTCAATTTATTAATCAGCCAGCTTCTGGAAATGACTGCATGCGCTTTCAGTAGTTCCAAAGAGGCGGTGGCACTCATTTCTGATGAGATGACACTTGTCAGGTAATCTTCTATAGAGATTATATTAATGGCGGTCAGTGTCTCTCCTTCGACAATGATTTTCAAAGCTCCCTGGAAGCGTTGTACTTCTTTGCGTTCCCAATGAAAATTGATGCCGATGGTGACATCCTTTAGCTCAAAGAAGATCCCGGCATTTGGCTGAGGGTAGAATATCAATTCATCGTATTCTTTCCCTGACCAGTATATCTTTTCTTTTTGATAAACAGCCTTTTGTGCCCCTGAAACCTTTGTGCCGTCAGGAGTAGTGAAGCTTTCGGGAAAAGAAAATTCAATTTCTTTTCCCGAAAGGATACCGACTGTAATCTGAGGTTCTTCCATTTCTTCTTTACTAGGATGTTTGATCGGTGAGTGCTTTTAACTGTTCCTGTGACAAACTGACCTCCTTGTAAATCTGAGTGATTTTTTTAGCTGTTATCTTATCCAAATCTTCTTCTCTTACAATGGGGAATACGCCACACATCTCCGCAATAGCCGGGCTTATCAATAAGCCTTTTTTCCCTTGGGCATAATAACATTCCGGCCGATGTTTAGAACGCAGGAAAATAATACAGTTCCACTGTTTTATTTCATCGCCTCCAGTGCGGTTTACTGTTTCGAGTCCATACCAGGCAATCACATTGATTAAAGGTTCCTTGTCATGATAAATAGAAACTATCTTATCGTAAAGATACTCAAACATTTCAATGATCCCTCTTCTGTTTGGAGATGAAATGCCAATGCTCGTGGTGAACCCGTTTTCTAGATGACTATGTACGCTATCTTCAGAACTAAGCATGTCCGATATGAAAGTCATCCCAAAAGGATTGGCAATCTTTTCCTCTTTTCCTGCTGCCTGAAAGTGCATATGGTCAGGGGCGGAAGCTCCGCATTCCGGTCCGTTATATAAGATGAGGAACTCGTTCATGTTTTCGGCAAGGAAAAGCATATCCTCAAAACGGTTTTTGATGGTTTGCGGGGTATGTTCCTCTTCAATTATAGTCAGATGCCGGCGGAAAATCGGATAGGGATTGAGGCATACCTCATAATGTCCGAGTGACAAAGACGTTTGTTCTGCCGGGCGATTGTCATTGCACAGAAAACAAGGTCTTTCTTGTATGGACTGAGAGTCGGTCTGGGCCATTGTAGAGATTGCCCGTTGTGGATTTGGGAAGAATCTGACTCTCTTGGTGTCCCCTCCTAGTTTGAGTTCCAGCGTCTTTTCTTTTTTAAGATTCTGTTCTAATTCCTTATAATTCTTTTTTGCCAGCTTCCAGTCTTTTTTTTGTTTTTCTATCATCTCGTTGACGAGACGCTGAAAACTTTCATCGATGCTGTGCATCCGGATTCTTGCCTGTAACTCCCAAGTTCGGATACTGTCTTTGTAGAAATTGTTCCGGTTAATTTTTTCGATATCTAATGCTGCGTCAGAGTTGCCTTCCCAACGGCGGCAAAGATAGATTACATCATAAATACGACCGATCGTATATTCACGAGAAATACTCAGACCTATGGCATAATCTTCTCCATAACTGGTATTGGGGAATTTGATCTTGCGAAGGATGGGAGTGTAGAAGGCCCGTGGGGCACCCAACCCATTGATACGTAAAGCATTGTTGGGACCGTCCTCTACTGTCCACTCTTTATGGTCAATGACACCGGGAGCTATCTCGTTCATCTGAAAATCCGTCATTAGGTAAGTCCCTATCACCATTGCACAGTTCTGCTGATAGAAGGTATCGACGATTTTCTGTAAGGTATGCTCATCCTTATACAGGTCATCGCTATCCAGTTGCACGGCAAATTTACCGCATTTCTCATGGTGTACTCCTACATTCCAGCAACCTCCTATACCGAGATCATTCTCCTGGGGAATGATATGTATTAGTCTATTGTCCGCACTAAATTCCTGGAGGGCTTCGGTGGTACCGTCCGTTGAGTGATTGTCGATCACAATCACATTAAAGGGAAAAGTCGTTTGCTGGCTCAAAGCAGAATTTACGGCGTCACGAATGGTCCGGATACGATTACGGACAGGTATGATGACAGATGCTTCAAACTCAAAAGCTTCTCTGTCCAGGTTTACTGTTCGGGAAGAAGGTCTTACATAGGCATTGATTTCTTTCAGATGCTTGATACAAACTTTCTCCATTTCGATCTGTACTTCCCGATTTTTAGGATTTACGTAGTCGAATTGTTTTTCTCCGCTTTTCCGGGTATCTGTTTCTATTTCTGTGTAAAGGAACTCATTGATATGGATGATTTGAAATAGATTACCTAGCATCAGACGCATTTCATAAAATGCAGCATATTGGAAAACTGTTTCCTCCAGAACACTTGAAGCAAGGGTAAAAATTTCGGAATTGAATAAAAGCACCGAACCGAAATCAAAATCATCCCGGAGGCTTCCTTGTTGATAATCAATAACGGGAGCTTGTTTGAGAACTCCGTCAACCAGTTGGTAATGATCTGCGTATACCATTGCATTTTCTGAGGAACTCTGTATAATCTGTGTCATGCGTTCCAGTGCGTACAATCCTAGTTTTAGCGGGGGCTGTTTCGTGTAAAGCAAAAGATAGCTGGCATCATCTGCGTTGTCAGCAATTGTTTTAATCGTACTTGTAGAGTAGAGACCGTTAATGAGGAGACATTCACACCCCGGTAAGCACTCTTTGTTGGTATCAGCGCTTAGCAGGTAGATTTTGTTCACTAATTCTGAAGCTTGCAATTCTTTTACAGTTTGTATCGTATCTTTCGGATTGCCAAAAGGTATGAAGCAATTGATTTTCTTTTTCATTTTAATGTTTTTTTATTAAAGAGCTGTTGATAGGGGCGGCTGACGATTTCCTTTTGATGAGCAGGCAAAGCCCCAGAAAAGTAAACGCGGCATTCAATATCAGTAACTCGTAGCTAATTTGATATCCATCGAACCAGGCTTCCGAATTTCTTTGCAATACGTAGCAAAGTGCAGGAGAAAGAATGGCTACTAACGGAATATATGGATCATAAACTTGTTTTTTAGTAAAAATGCCGAAAGCGAATAGTCCGAGAATTGGACCATACGTATAGCTGGCCAGCGTATAAATCGCATCAATCACACTTGTATTATTCAGCAAATTGAATACGAAGATGACGATTCCCATCACGAACGCCATCCCGATGTGCACGTGTTTCCGTATTTTGCAGAGTGCCGCTTCGTCTTTCTTGTGCGCATTCAGAATATCTACGGTGAAAGAAGTCGTCAGGGCTGTCAAGGCCGATCCGGCAGCGGAGTACGCCGAAGCTATCAATCCGATAATGAACAGGATACCGACTATGCCCGGGAAGTAATTGCCTGTGGCGATCATTGGGAACAATTCATCGCTCTTACCGGGATTCTCGATTCCCTGTCGGGCGGTGAAAGTATAGAGCAAGACACCCAGCATCAGGAAGAGCAGGATCACAAAGAACTGTGAAATCCCGCTTGTAATCATATTCTTCTGTGAGTCACGGAAGTTCTTGCAACTGAGATTCCGTTGCATCATGTCCTGATCCAGCCCGTTCATGGCGATAACGGTAAAGACTCCTGCCAGGAATTGCTTGAAGAAATATCGCTTGTCGTTGACATCGTCAAAAAAGAACATCCTGGAGAGATCGCTGTCTGAAATCGTTGAGACCAATCCGCTGAAATTCAGATGCAGGCTGGAAGCTATATAGTAGATACAAAGTACGACGGAGACTACCAGGCAGAATGTTTTCAGCACATCCGTCCATATCAATGATTTCACTCCTCCCCGGAAAGTATAGAGCCAGACAATGAATACTGTCAGTATGACATTGATTATAAAGGGAATATGGAAAGGCTCGAAGATGAGTAATTGCAAGGTCAGACATACTAAAAAGAGCCGCACGGCAGCTCCGAGCATTTTGGAAATAAAGAAAAACCAGGCTCCTGTCTTATAGGAAGAAGCTCCGAAGCGATTTTCAAGATATTCATAGATAGAAACCAGATTCATCCGGTAGAAAAGCGGAACGAGTATGAATGCGATAATGAACTGTCCGACGATAAATCCCAGTACCATCTGCAGGTAGAAGAAGCCGCTGGCTTGTACCATACCCGGTACGGATACAAACGTAACTCCGGAGATAGTGGAACCAATCATGGCAAAGGCGACAATATACCATGCCGATTTGCGGTTGCCGACGAAGAAGCCTTCGTTATCCGCTTTATGTCCTGCTATATAGGAGATAGCGAAAAGGATCATAAAGTATGCTATGATAGTAATAGATAAGATAATTGGACTCATATCTGTTGTTTAAAATTCGTTCGCGGGTGAATATATTCAAATATGCTTTTCCTACAAATTGTACAAATGTAGGGAATTTATCAAATAAATGCATCCTTCTTATGAGTTTTTTATTCCGGGTGTGCCACCTGTATCATTTCTCGATGAGTGCCAGTTTTTGTTGAGAGAAGGAAGTTCAGAAGATATCTTCTCTAATGAAATGCCTGTAGTGACTGAAGTGTCGTGCATCCAGTCTATGAAACGGCAGGTATCAATCGTGCGGGGATGTTCTTCATCAGTTGCCAAGGCAAGGTAACCTCCGTCGTTGCTCAGTTGCGGAAATTTGGATATTTCGGTTATACTTTTGCCGTCAACCTTATGCTTTCTGATCAGTGTAGTTGCGGAGTGAGTAAAACAAATATATCCTTTGCCGGGAATAACAAGGTTTGTATTTTCATCTTCCTGTTTGAGTATTGTGGTACTGAATATTTCTCCCGTTGCTCTCATTTTAAACAGACGCAGAGACTTTACAGTGATATCCTGATCAGCAGGATTATAGAATTCGATGTATTCGGCACCGTCTTTGGCATTGTCATACATCACTTCGTTGAATAGTAACATATTTCTCACATTGTCAGGATATTCCGGCGATTCCGGTGTGTCAGGCTTGTCCGGTTCATCCGGAACGTCCGGTATGTCGTCCGGTTCAGTACTTGTTATTACATCATCAGACAACTGTATATGATGGAAAGTGAAACCGTCACAGCGGCTTTTTGTATAAACGCAGTATATGCCGCAGCAGATTGACTTTGTGATACTTGCGTCTTTTATTTGTTTCTCCTTCGTATATTCGGTTTCCGTTTCCATGCGTGTCCAGAAAGTCCAATAGCCGTTGGCGTCGCATTCTACTTTGATAAATAATTTCGGAGAATTATTTCCTTTCATGAGTTCTCTTCCCGAAGCCAGTAATTTGGATTGATTCCCATTTTGCCGGTAAAGTGCTACATTGTCTTTTGTTCCTCCTATCTGAATGTAATAGCCGTTCAGATCTCCGGAAAGTATTTCCGATGAAGAGGCTAAATAGAAACGGGCGTAATTATTGGCGGAAGGATTAAAGGTGAGCCGTACCCCGAATTCCCATCGGGTGCTTCTTACAGAAGAAGAGGGGATCGTGATATATGCTGTTCCTGCATCTTCCTGCGGATCATTCAAGTGTACGCCTTCTTTGGTATTAATCGTGAATTTCTCGGTTTCTCCTGTCCAGGGAAGTTCTGATGTTGAACTGTCCGGTTCAAGGCTCTCTTTTTCATCCTCAGGCGGAAGCGCACAACTGTATAATAATATAATGAGGAAACTCAGAAATGTACATGCCTTGCAAATTTTCATACGGCTTTAAATTAGTGTTGTTATCTACCGTATTTGTTTGTGTTCAACGCAGAGGCAATTGCGGATCGGATAATATTCATGCTTGCAAAGGTACAGTTTCTTGTTGAATAAATGCGAAAGGTTCTTTATTGTTTTCTGTGAATGTTAGAAATAAAAGATACGGATTATACGGATTAACACGATAGCTTTATGCTTTCACAACGCTAAAACCGTGTTAATCTGTGTAATCCGTGCCTAAAAGTTATTATTCCTGCTATTACTCAAAGCGCGGTATCACATACTTGTCCGTATAAGAAGTGAAACTGATGCCGGGCATATAATGAGTATTCGAATTATTTTCCAGCTTCTTTATCAGTGAATAATCATCCGCGTTCAAAGCATAGTAATTATCGGAAGACGGACTCGTCACCCGTACCGTCCAGTCGAACATATTTCCAATGATGGTCAGTGCGTCCGTTTCGGGATTGAATGTAGGAACTCCTGTTTTCACCACATCATATGTGCGGCTTTTCAGCACATATAAAGCATTGTTGATATCTGTCAGGAAAGCAAGCGTCTTTTTATTTCTGAATTCCGTCAGATAAAGGTGCTCTAATGTTAGTCCTTCCGGCAAAGTGATAGCACGAACGTAGGGACGCCCTTTCACCTGTTTCAGATGGAACAGACGACGGTCGGCATCCAACAGAAGGTATCCTTCGTCATACTCCTTCTTCACCGTCGGGTTTCCTGCGATCTCAATGGCTGGAAAGCGGAAATTCTTCTTGGTCATAGCTTCTGTAAACAAGAGGCTTTTTTCTGCATTCACGCTATTGGAAGCCATATCGATAAACTCGATGCCTTGCGAAGTAATGCGGAAAACATCATCCGGCATCTTCAGGTCTACACGCCCGGACATCGATTCCAACAGAGGATAAAGACCGATGGAAGGAGCGTTGATATCCGTAGGTACGCTGCGGAAATTGAAATTCTCCGTCTGCACGATCTTCGGAGTGACAGCTATCCCGTTAATCGTATCCGGAAAACGTTCGTCGGACATCAACTGGCGGAAATAAAACATAGGCAGAATACTGTCGAAAGCTGCTTCGGAATAAATGTTTCCGGCAGCGTCGCGACGTACGGTTCCTTTTCCCTCTTCCTGTCCCATCAAGGCGAAATCGCCGATCACGAAACTATATAGAGTGAAAGGAGTCTTCTCCGGCTTTACGACAAAGAAGTTGTAACACCAAGGCAACTGCCAGAGAAGCAGGAAGGCGATGGTGACATATAATAGTAGGGTACTGAAACGTTTCATCTTTATTTAATTCTTCATTTTTAGTTCTTCATTCTTCATTATCCTAGTCCTGCTTTCCCGCTTTGAACCGTACGATGGAGAGCCAGGAGAAAGACGCGGTCAGCAACGTATAGACCAGCAGATACGGGAGGAATTTGTTATAAGCTTCCGGGGTGGGCGACAGGAAGAAGATTCGCAGTAACAATACGGCGATAATGAGATTGATGATTCTGCGTTTCCATGCCGGTTCGAGGCAGATCCATGCGATGAGCAGGTAGCCGGAAATACCGGCAAGATACCACGTGAGGGCGGTCAGCAGTATATGATTCTTCAGTTCGTGAGCCAGTACTCCGCTCAGATAGACCTCCATCAGAAGGAAGTTGGAAGCGAAGCAGACAAGCAACAGTACCAAACCGGAGAACAACATATTGCCGGTCATTTTCAGTTCGGGATAGGGCAGGTGCAAAGTCAGTTTCAGACATTTGCGCTGCATCTCGGGAACAAACTGCACGATGGCCATCAGCACTCCGGCAATCAGGGGGATGTATTGTAACATATCGATGAATATGGCATCCCGCTGCATCATGACTTCCCATACATGCGCGGCGCCTTTCATTTCTATCACCCGGTTGATGCGAAGCATACAGTAGCCTGTAAAACCGAGTGTGGTGACTACGGCAAGCAGAAAATACCACCGTGTCTTGATCCATTCTTTATAAAATATAGCGTACATGAGACTTCTAATTTACTTTTTAATCTTTAATTATTTTATTGAATCAGTATTTGCCGGTCAGACCGATGAAGGCATCTTCCAGATTCACATGTTCGCTATGCAGGCCCGTATAGGGTACTGACATGGATTTCAGTTTCGCTTCCGCCTCTGTGGGAAGGAGGAAGGAGAATGTTTCCAGTGTATTCCGCATCACGGAAGGATGATAGAAATCATCGGATGCGGGCAGTTCGTAACCTTCGGGAACAGTACAGGTATAGCGGCGTCCTTCTTTCAGTAATTCGTCAATTGGCTTCTGAATCAGTATCTTTCCGTAGTCCATTATGATACAGTCGTCTACCAGTCGTTCCATATCTTGAATGATATGCGAAGTCAGAAAGACAGTCTTGCCTTCGGAACGTGCATAATCGCGGAGATAGTCTACAAACAGGCGGCGATAACCGGGGTCGAGACCGAGGGAGAAGTCGTCTAATACAAGAAGCTCGGGATTCTGTGCTAGAATCAGTCCGAGTGCTACTTGTGAACGTTGTCCGCAAGACATACGGGAGATGCGCTGTCCGGTAGCTACTTTCAGTTTGTTCATCAGTTCATAATAAGCCTCTTTTTTCCATTGATTGGGGTAAAAGGCTGCGTAGAACTTCTCAATCTGGGTGATGGTCATGAATTGATACTGCACGTGGCCTTCTATCAGCAGCCCGATGTTGCGGCGTAATGCCGGAGCCATCGTCTGTATCTCTTGTCCGAAGATGCGGCATTCTCCGGAACGTGGTTTCAGATAGCCGCTCAGGATGTTGATGGTTGTGGTCTTGCCCGTACCATTCTTGCCCAGTAGTCCGAGGATGCGGCCTTTGGGGACTGTGAAACTAAGATTTTCGTAAATCAACCGTTTGCCGTAGTAGTGCGTCAGGTTGTTACATTCTATGATTTGTTCCATTTTATTTTATCAGTTATTCTGTTCAAAAGAAGAGAAGAAAAAGGATGGGAATCACGATTCCGACAATCATTTCTATTCCTCCTCTGCCGATAATACCTTTGCTGCCTTTCAGCATGATGACTCCGGAAAGGGTGATAATGATGAGGCCGACTGCGAAAATATCCGCAAAGTAAGTCCACCATTGTCCGGGGTTGTAGTGCAGGCGTGCCATTGCTCCGATGAGCGGGCGGCGGGTGACAGATTCGTAGACTGCCTCTCCCGTACGGACGTTTACCTGCAAGTTGGACCCGCCTTTCAAGAATACTTTCATGATGTCCGTTTTCGGGAAATAGTGCTTGGTATAGTTACCTTCCTCTCCCAATGGTTGCAGCAGAGGCAGTACATTTTCCCTTTTCATTCCCTCTTTGCCCGGCAGTTTTTCGGCAATCTTATATTCTTTCCGTTCGATGGAGAAGTTCGGGTTGATGGTGTCACGGTGATTCATCACAATGCCGGAAATGGCATAAATCAAGACCATTCCGGCAAAGAAAAAGGATAAATCACGGTGTATCAGCCTGCTCCATTTACGGATGCTGCTACTCCACTTCATACGAATTAGCTTCCATGAAATAGAAAGACAGATACTCTTTGCCGCTGCTTGCTTTTCGGTCGGCTATCTTCGCGCGGAAGTCGGCGATACGGGCTTCGGGCGTGTTGGCTGTCTCGCCGCGTGCTTTCTTCTCTGTGTCACAGCCGGCTTCACCGGTTCCGTGTTTTTCGGCAGCTTGCGCTTTGAGTTGTGCTTCCCAGTTTTGGAGGTAGGCTTCGTCAATGCGTTGTTCTTTCAATGTTCCGGTGACGCGGACGATGGAGTTCACACATTTCGGGTCGAATGCTCCCAGTGTGCCGGCTTCTACGCGGATCACTTGTGTGTCGTCACTGCCCATCAGGAAGATTTTCTTGGCGCCATGCTTGCAGGTATGTGTGCAAACGCCTTCGATGGTTACTTCTTTTCCTGCAAGGTTTTCTGCATTTGCAAGAAGAGAGTCAATTTCTAAAGCAGACGAAGTGGTCTGTTCTGTTGTTGTGTCCGAGGAACTTTTCTGCTGTTTGTTTCCACAAGAGGTTCCGATAACGGCAACCGCCAGTAGAGCGATTGCGATGCTTAGCTTTTTTGTTTTCATTGTTACTTTTTGTTTTTATGTAGTTTATATTCTTTTTTATGAACTTGCAAATGGCTTTTAGTTCTGGTTCTTTACACAACGAACTGTTTGACCACTAAGTACACTGATATAACTCAGAGACAATCTGCCTTCCGGATACTTCGCCATTGAGAATGTGCTCATTAGTCCGAAGAACTGAATATTGGTCAGGTCGCCGGTGCTTGTACTATAAATAGGCTTATATGCAGTTGAAGTCATGTAATAACTCATACTGGGTTTTCCAAACCATTCGGTTACCGTACTGTTGCTGCTGGTTATTGCCGTTGCCTGATATTTGGGGACGGCTGAATAACCGGTTGACATACGTACTCCCGAGAATTGATAATTAAATTTAGCCTCGTTGAGTGTCGGGATTTTACCACCGTCATATGCTGTGTCATAGAAAAGAGCGTCTTTTCCGTTTTCCAGACTATTGCCGTCCGCATCTTTGGTCGAATTACCTACAAGACTGAAATATTCGGCGCGAGTCGGGATGTGCCATCCTTTCGGACAGATGCCCTGTGCTCCTTCAAAGTCGTAGCAGTTATCCGGAGTTACTGCTTTGCCGCTAAGTGCGGAATGGATGTCGTAGAGATAACCGTACTGCTTGATAGAGGTTTCGTCCTGCAATGCTTTAGCGGTAAGTGTACCGTCAACTGTAACCAATTCGTACGGATACCAAATGTGAGAATCCGCAGCCGGATCACTTGACGGAGTATATCCATCCGGTACATAGCGCAGTGGTTCCGCCATCCATGTCGTTCCGTTGGAGAGAGTTACCGTATTGTAGGTAATGCCGTCGTAGATGAAATATCCGTCATGCTCTTCAAAAGGAACTTCCGAATCATCTCCCTTGATCTCTCCCTCGTCTGTCCAGTTCTCGATTTCACCACTGAGTGTAACGATGATATTATCGGGTAATACACGTATATTGACACTGTATTGTCCGCCTTGAACTAAATCTGTGGATACGAGCTTTTGCATCAATGTATTATTATCTGAGGTTGTTACTGCAAGAGTGAACGCAGCCGTCTGCGGAACTACAATGGCACGAAAAGTCGTATTCTTCGTCACTTGTTGTGCCGTGATGTCTGTTGCAGCGGCGCTCTCGCTTACGGTTGTCTTCATGGTTGTCCAATCGATATTGGCAGTAGGAACAGAGCCTTTGAGCACTATCGATGAAATATCCAAATTCGTTTCGTTTGTCACGTTAATAACCAGCTTGGTCAGCATGTGCTTGAAGATCATGCTGATGGAGTTCACCGAAGGAAGTACGTCGGATTTGCTTGCCGCCATAAAGTCGGAGATTCCGTAGTTGGTGGTCTGGTCGGCATGCACGGTGAATGAAGTCGGTACACCGGCTGCACTGTAAGGATAGTAAGCCACGAATGAAGACTTGTCGGCTCCTTCGGGATACCATTTCAGACTTCCGGCGAAAGCTCCGTCATTGAAAGTCATAAGCTCGTTGGTGGCATATACGGTGCCGTCTTCTTTAGTGACACTCAATCCGATCTGATCCTGATCTTCGAAATTAACCTCTGTGGCACGTGTGATAATAGGAGTGATGGTCACCCGGTCCACAGATGCTACTCCCTCGTTTTCCTCCTGCTGGCAAGATGCCAGAAATGCTGCTGCCAGCACAAATAAAATCCCCTTTTTCATCCTTTGATAGTTTTATATAATGTAAAATTTAAAATGTATAACCTAACTTAATCGTCTCATTCCAACGGCTCGAACCTGCTATATATTCAAGGTTGAAACCGTGCGTATATCCGCCCTGTATTTCGGCATAAATTCCCCGATGAAAGTGATAGCGTAATCCGACGTTCACTGTCGCCCGTGGGGCAGTTGCATACTCATTCTGCAGATGGTAGTAATCTGTCAGACGGTATGGAGGATCGCCCGGTTCGGCTGTCGTTTCAGTAGTCCTGCTTTTCTCCGTGAAGTCTCCTATGGAGAAACTTGCAGCAGCTTTCACATCGAACCTTCCGGCATGAAGTACGCCGGATGCGTAAACCCGTCCACAAGTCATTGTCTGTGACACGATATATGGATACATCTGGGTAGTCATGCTTTTGAATGACGAAATCTCGGCTCCGACACGCAACTCTCCTTTAGGAGCGATCAACTCATATTCGGGCTGAACGGATAAAGCCTTCCTTTCGAAAATCCGGTTGGCACCGTAAACATGAGTAGTCGTGATTCCGTTGGATATCTCCTGTCCCAATACATTCTCGTCATTTGTCTGGCGTGACCATGAGAGGTTGATCCGCAGGAAATGTTCGGTACTGCCTTTGGCGAAACGGTATCTCAGATGCGATGTAATCCGGTGTGCCGGAAACTTAAACCAGATAACCTCTTTCTCTCCGGCGGAACCGGAAGAATGCAGATACTCCACATCTCCGTAAAGCGATCCCCATTGGACCTGAACTGCTGCTCCGTGAGACAGTTCCTTGATGGGGAATCCGTTGATACCCGATTCGCTCAGATGGACTCCGCTTCCCGACCATGCTTCGTAGGCACCGTACATCAGTCCTTTATCAAGGAATGCGTAATAAGGTGTAGCGGCTGTTCCGATCTCTTCTGCTGAAACGGATTCGCTGTTTTTGCTGAAAATATAAGAGAATCCGATCGCATAATGGTCCGAATGATACATGATGCCGGGAGCGACTTTTAAGTCCAGTCTGTAGTTGGTATGCCGCAAGTCCTTGCGTTTGGAGTAATTGGCAGAGGTGAAATCGATCTTTCCGCCGATGCGCCAGTTGGTGCCGGCATCTGCTGCTATACCTCCCATAAACGCATAAGTTTGCAAATCCTTTCGGCCGGGGGTAAACTCCAGCAGGTCTACCGGATAAAATCCGGGATGAATGAACATGGAGCCGCTCATATCCTTGCCGGAAGTGTGGTCGAATGAGAACGAGCCGATCAGAGAATACTTCTTTAAGTGTGTGATGGACTTGGCTACTGCACCGGCACTCCATAATTTACCGGCTTCGTAGTAGTTGCGGAAGTCACCATGATTGTTCTTGCCGTACAGCTCGGCGTAGGAGACGGTGACGCTGTCCATCATGATTCCCGTTACGTTTGTTCCGGCATTCCATGAATTTCGTCGTTCGATAACATCGTAAGTCTGTGCCGAGCTTACGGCTGCTATACACAACAGCATATATCCTATATATATTCCTTTCATATTACTCATGCAGGGATTGTTGTTCTCTTTCATAAAAATCGGCGGAAGAGTTGTTCGTATCTTCCAGTATTTCATAACCGGCCTCCTTCGATGCTTCCTCGTCTACCCGACGGTGCAGGCTGCGTCCGTCATACAGTGCGCTTTGGCTGACATATCCGGCATCGATGGAAGGCGCAATGCGTTTTTTATTGCTCGACGAACCGCCATAGTACACCTCTACCCCGTCAATCACCCAGTCGAGCGGAATCTTGATGACCTGATCCACCGTGCTGCCGGGCTTTTGTATCACACTGCCTGTTTGCTGTACATACTCCTGTATCGTAGTGTCCTGAGCCTTGAAGATGACAGTGGCGGGAGAAAATATGGAGAATGTATAGGCATTCGCCTGTCCCAGTTTGATGACCACGTCCAGATAATGGTCGTGGCTGATCTGGTCGCCCGGAGCAGGATGATACATCGTATTCCAGTAATAAACATTGTTGTAGCAGGCAAAATATCCCGGTTTGTTCAGATTGACCGACAGCGGGTATTGGGCGGCATGATCTATGGCGCCGTTGACGGCGATGACTGCATCTGCACCGGGTGCCAGCGGGAAGGAAGTGCCGTTACCGCCGAATTGCCAGATGCACTGGACGATAGGAGCGAAATCGGGGAAAATGGTTGCTCCGGTTGCTTCGTCCTGCGTCACCCATACGTTGGTGGACTGGGAGTTGTAAGGATCGAGCGTACCTAAACATAAATGGTCGAGATACTGCGTCTGGGAATCATTGTTGTGCAGGATAATGTATTTATCAGCCTGATAAGTACCTTCCTGCGGCAGCTTGGTACATCCTCCGCAATAGATTTCCTTGATAATGATGGCACCGGCTTTGGAGTGTGTAAGCGGAACGTTGAGTGTGATATCTCCGTTTACGAGTTTTACCTTGTCTGCCAGTCCGTTGAATATATGCTGATCGGCTTTATCGCTGATTTGTATGCGGTATATGCCGTTGGTCAAGGCGAATTGCGCTGTACCGTTCTGGTCGGTTACCGTCTTGTAGGAGTTGCCGCGGTCGATGTCTTCGATTTGGACGGTGATGCCTTCCCGAAGGTATTCCGCATAATCGTCCGGATAGACGGCAGTCACCTGCAAGGTGTGCAGCTGGTCTTCGTAAGGATTGCCTTTGTCGAGGTCCGTACATCCTCCGAGTAAGGATGTGACGAAAAGCAGTATGATATAGATTGACTGTTGTTTCATATTTCTAAAGTTTAATGCGGCAGGTTAGTCCATAATAAAAGTTCGGGGTAAAGATTGCACTGGTTCCGGTTGCGTATGATTTCACATACGCCCGTGAGTTCGTGAAATTAATCGCGTTGAACGACAGCGAAACATGATCGCCTATCTCCTTGGTAATGCTGATATTGGCAGAGAAATACGGATCATATCCGTCGGCTGCGAAAGTATAGGCATTGCCCGATTTACGTATCAGATGCGCAAAGTCCGGATTTTCGGCTTCGGCGGCGGTGAACGGATGTACCTCGTTGTTCAGGTCGAGGTAGGCAACCGGATAAATGGCCGTATAAGAATTTCCGTCGTAGATGCTGCCTCCTGTTTTCTCGTTGCTGTTCTCGCTGACGTTGAACGCGTAGGACGTACCGTTATATTCGGAGAGATTCTGCGACCGCTTGATGAGCGAGGCTTCCAGTTTGCAGGATATGATCAGCCTTGCCTTCGGGATACGGGTGATTGCTGTGATATTGGCATCCAGCGAGTGAGTGCGCTTGCCGTTGGCGGTCGTGGATGAGTTGTCGCCGTTGGCATATATACCTACATATTGGTAGGAACGGTTGGCGAGACTGGTGTGCGACCATCCGTTCTGGTAGTAATAAGACAAGGAGTTGTCTATGTATTTGGTATATGTATAGGCCGCATCCACACGGAACTGCGTACGGAGGGGAGTAATCTCCGGAAAATCGATGATCATTTCCGCTCCTCTGCGGGTGATGTCCGGTCCGTTATCGGGAGAGGTTGACCTGACGAAAGTCTGGTCTTTCACCTTTACGTCCAGCGGTGTCCAGTAACTGTTCTCATCGTCCCGTATATATCCCATGCCCGTCTGATTGTCTACGGTAATCTGCGGATTGGCGGACAGCTCGAATCCTTCCGGCAACTGTAGAACATTGTATGCGAACGGAGTATAGGTACTTGTATATTTATAAGGCATCTTCGTGCGGTTAAAGTATCCTACCAGTGAAATACGGGTGCGGGCTACATTGATGTCAACTCCTATTTCGGCATTCTGATTCTTCTGCCAGCGGAGTTTCTCGTTGTGTAATAAAGTATATGGCTGACTGTAATAGACGTAAGCCGACTCATTGTTATTGTATGAGACTCCGAAAGTCTGAATATCCCGATACTCCTGTCGGGGATAGAGTACATAGTACGAAGGCAGCTTCTCGGTCACTCCCCATCCGCCCCGAATCGCTATGTTTTCGTTCAGCTGCCATCTGGCGTTGAAACGTGGCGACAGTGTGTTCAGCTTGTCGTATTGCGTTCCGCTGATGAACAGATTCTCCCAACGCAATCCCGCCATCAGCCTCAGCATGGTGCTGCCGACAGCTACCGACAGGCTTTCTTCCGCATACAACGAAACATTGTGCATATACGGATAAGCCGAGTAAGAACGGGGGCGATATCCGTTGGGAGCCAGCGAAGGATTCTGATAATACTCTCCGTCGCCCACATTGCCTGTTCCTTTCCATTGCACGCCTGCTTTCAGATTGCTGGTTATGTTCTTGAAACGACGGTTCCATTCGTACTTCAACGAAGCGGCATAATCCAGTTCTTTGGAATCGACAATCTGATCGGCAAAGAAATGGTAAGGCAGTTTGCCTGCAATGAAATAGCCTTCCTGTTCGGCGTGGACTGCCGGCTGTTCGGACGCATAAGAATAAGGTGTATGTGCATGCGACTTGTTATCATTGTAATACACCGATGCATCCAGTTTGAGGTTGGTAATCCATGACTTGTTGAGCAGCCATGCCAATGATGTGTTTGCACGGAAAACGTTGTCTCTGACTTTGGTATATTCTCCCGTATATGCGTCGGGATCATCCTTCGTATTCATACCTCCGATGTTACCGGTCAGTCCGATGTCGAATCGGAGCACTTTCCGGAACGTATTGCTGTAACCTGCGGAGAATCCTCTGCGGGTATAAGAAGTATAGGGTGAATTAAGCTTTTGAGTAGCCTTGATCCATTCACCGCTTATGTTGACGATTCCTTTATCGTTGCCGAGGTCCAGCCCTTTGGAAAAGGATACCTGTTCTGTGCGGGGATTGATGGATAGCAGTACATTCCACGGAGTCTTCCCTTTCTTCGTATGGATTTTGACCATACCGCTGTTCAAGTCTCCGTACTCTGCCGAAGGTACTCCGGTGATGACTTCTACCGATTCGATATCGGCCACGGAGATGCTGCGGGTATCTATTCCGGTCATATTGCCGAAAGAAGAGTTGTTGCCGATGCGTACTCCGTCTACTTCTATCGCCGTTCCGAAAGCCGCGTTGCCTGCGGATGAACCTCCGTCGCGCAGAGAGAAAATATTGTTGCTGGTCAAGTCCGGGACTTTCGTCTTTCCTCCCGGAAGAAGGGCGGAAATATCGCTTACATTCGATATCTGCAGATGTTCCAGTGCGTTACTCCCGATGTTGAGCGTGGTGTTCAGTTCAGTCTTCGGAGCTTGTGCGGTAACGATTACGTCGTTCAGGGCAAGTGTATTTTCCTTCAGTTGTATCTTTAATCCTTTGATGCTGTTGTTCACATTCACCGGGACCGTTGCCGGAACATAACCGAGGAAAGAAATTTCCAATTGATACTTGCCTTCCTGTACTCCTTGTATCGTAAATTCCCCCTTCTGATCGGATACAGCCCACAAATAGGTGCCTTTGATTAAAATGGATGCGCCGGGCAACGGCGAACCCGTCCTTTCGTCGGATATACGACCGGAAATAGAATAATTGTTAGGATTGGCTTCAATTCTGGAAACGATCAAAGAAAGAAGCAAGCAGAGCATTATTTTAAGTGTAAGAAACCTCATAGAACAAATTTTGTGCAAATTTCGTTCTATATCGTTAATACTACAATCGCAAATAATGACTATTTTGGGAGTATGCGAGTACCCATAAATAGGTATTTCTCTCCATAGTGATTTGATAGCAGTTTTGCTCTCATGCTCTAACAAACGGCCTGTATCCCTTTATTCATCGTGGTTTCCAGTGTGGTAGCAACTGTGGCGGCAGGTATGAGGGCAAACGGTTGCTCTCACTTGCATCATGGACTTAATCTCGTTTGTTTAGCTTTATGCTTTGATTTGCAGGATGTTAATGTCTGATGTGTCAACTGTTAACAATTGGCATCCCAGCTATTAATAACTGAGAAATCAGTTGTTAATAGCTGACAACTCCTTCATTATAGACTGATAAATGGTTTGAAATGGCTTGAAAGGACAGGTTAAATGAGTCAGTTGTTACGGTCAAGTCATTTCAATCGACAGTTGTTTCAGATAGTTTCAGGCGCTTGAAACTTTTAGTTTCATTGCTTGAAACCAATGGTTTCAAAGGTTGAAACTATTAGTTCCAAGGCATGAAACCTTTTGTTTCAAGGCATGAAACCGAATTTGGAACTACTTCTTGGAGAATAATCTTGTAGGAGAGATGGGAAAAGGAAAGCCTTGGTGACTTCAAGGCAAATAAAGAAGATCGGCTTGCGCTGCGACGATTGTCATGTAGCAAGCCGACCTTTATTTCATTTTATCTATGTATCTTATACGTTCTTTACTTTGATCAGATACTCAGCGATCTGTACAGCATTCAGTGCAGCACCTTTCTTGATCTGATCGCCAACGATCCAGAATGTCAGACCGTTTTCATTTGTAAGGTCTTTGCGGATACGTCCAACGTACACAGGGTCTTTGCCTGCAAGGAACAACGGCATCGGGTATTCCTTTTCGGCAGGATTGTCCTGAAGAACGAGACCCTCGCCTTTGGCGAATGCTTCACGGGCTTCTTCTACCGAGATCGGACGTTCTGTTTCCACCCAGATGCTTTCAGAGTGAGCACGAAGTGCGGGAACACGTACGCAGGTTGCACTGACTTTCACGTCAGAGTGCATAATCTTGCGTGTTTCGTTGTACATCTTCATTTCTTCTTTGGTATAACCGTTTTCTGTGAACACATCGATCTGCGGAATCAGGTTGAATGCCAGCTGATAAGCAAACTTCTCTACTGTCACAGGCTCGTTGGCCAATACCTGACGGTATTGTTCGTACAACTCGTCCATAGCGGCAGCACCGGCACCGCTGGCAGCCTGATAAGTAGATACGTGCACGGTTTTTATATGAGAAAGCTGTTCGATGGCTTTCAGTGCAACTACCATCTGGATAGTTGTACAGTTGGGATTGGCAATGACGCCACGCGGACGCTCCAACGCATCTGCGGCATTTACTTCGGGCACTACCAAAGGCACATCAGCGTCCATACGGAAAGCGCTGGAGTTGTCGATCATCACAGCACCGTATTTGGTGATTGTTTTCTCGAACTCCTTGGATGTTCCTGCACCGGCAGAAGTGAAAGCAATGTCTACTCCTTTAAAGTCATCGTTGTGTTGTAAGAGTTTGACCTCGATCTGTTTACCGCGGAAAGTATAGGTTGTTCCGGCACTGCGTTTAGAACCGAACAAAACTAACTCATCCATCGGGAAGTTTCTCTCATCGAGCACGCGCAGGAATTCCTGTCCTACGGCTCCGCTTACGCCAACAATAGCTACTTTCATCTTTTTCTTTTGTTAAATGTGAATACTGATTTATCCTCCTGCTCTGACGAATAGGAAAGATTTGGCTGCAAAATTATAACATTTTGCCATATAAACCGCATTTTTGTCGAAGAATTATTATTTGAATCTGTCTACCTACGAATTGGAGGTATGCGAAATTCTTAATTATTCATCCAGCAGAATATCTTTATTGTTTCTGACATCAGTCAAAGATAAGTATCTGTATTTGTATATCAATAGATATAATTTCTGTATTTGAGTGTTATATGAGATGAAAGTTCTAATTTGTTGGACTTTTGTCTGCATTAAATATTGAACATCTATTTTCCCTTTTTCAACATTCAATCTCATGATATCAAGCCGTTGCTGAATGAGATTTAAAGATTCTTTATTACTTTGTATTGAGTTGATTAAAAGATTAATTGCTTGAAGCTCCTTTTCAAATTCTATACTTGCGTTAGTTATATCGTCTTTGTATTGATCATTTATTTGTTTCAATTCAATATTGGCGATTCCTTTTTTATATTTCCCAATTCCACCATCATGGATAGGTACTGCAATGGATAATGAGGCAGATACGCGGGATGCTTTGTCGTTGAGAACATCAGAAAAACTTTGGAATTGAGAATTGTATCCTGAACCAATAGATATGGATACTGTTGGACTAACAGATTTTTTTATTTGTTTAATCTCTATATTCTTATATAAAACATTCAAATCTTTTTTTAATGTGTAATTATACTTAATAACTTTCTCTATAATATTATTAATATGAATATTGATTTTTTCTTGAGGTATTCTATTATCATTAAATATTGCTTTGGGAATTCTATAATTATCCCAGTTTAGATATGCTTTCAATGCATTTTGTGCGTTTGTGAGGTTAAAATCATTTGCATCATCCTTTGCTTTTATATATTCTATTTGGGAAGCCAGCATATCTTCTTTTGATAAGCGTTTTGCTTGATATAATTTTTTTGCGTTTGCAAATACATATTCATATAGAATTAGGTTTTCTTTATTTTGTTCGTTTTCTCTTTGAGCAATAAGCAGGTTAAAAAAAAGTTCGATAATTTTTTGTTTTATTGCTTCTTTCTGTTGATAGATGGATATCTTCTCTATATTTTTTGTTAAATTATCTGATTTTTGATTCCATTTATAGGCATTGAAGGAGAATAGCGTTTGATTGTATGAAACGTTAAATAGGTTTAAATAATATGCGTATTTGTTTGTGTTTAGATTAAAATTATCTTGTCTTTCCAAATTAGAGGAAAATGCAATTGTTCCTCCTGTGAATGGTATTAATTGGGATATGTTAAAACCTAAATTGCTAGTTGCATATGAACGGGTAATGTATTTATCATATCCTTCAGGTTGAGTTACTAATGATATAGATCTATTGTAATTCGGGAGAGTACTAACAAAGCCTATCTGGGGTAGAACGGAAGCTTTGAATACTTGGTGTTTATAACTGTATATGATTGAATCTTGTTGTATCTTTTTGTATCCATAAGTACATGTCATTTGGTGAATAGCGTCTTCCAATGTAATAGGAATAGTTTGGCTATAAATGTGAATATTTGCTCCTATTAAAAGCGTGCTCATAATTAATTTATTGATATTTTTCAGCATATTTTTCTTTATATGATTGAAATTTAATTTTAATTCTTTGCCCATTAGTGAATAGTGCTACATAGCCTTCTTCATTTTCTTTGTTATCTTCCATAATGTTAGTTAAAGAAAGATGGGTAGTTATGGATTTTACTTGTTTAAAGGGTAAATCGCTTAACTTATTTAAAGTTATTTCCTGTTGCTTAATATTATCATAAGCTCCAATTAAGAATAAATCTCTACATTCTCCATAATCAACAATATGTTTGTCTTCTGGCATGATGATTTCAAAAAAATAGCTAACCGTCTTATTTAATAAATGGATAACCGATGTATATTTAGTATAAAGCAATGTTGTAGCTGATAAAGCTTGGAAAGAAGTAAAAGATCCTCTGGTGGTTATGTAAGGCATATTGTTTATCCAATATAGAATGCCTAAAGTACCATCTTTTTTTTCGTAAAGATTAAAATTGTCTATAGTTTGGGGTAGAAAATAATTATATAACTGCTTTAATTCAAAGAATTTCTTCAATGGCTTAAATCTTATATAATTCTGGCTATCCAAAATTATTCCTCTGCACCAAAGCGTTATCTCATTCCAGTATTCATGTTTCTTACATTTTTCAGTATAATTGTATATTGCTAAGTTGCAATATGGATGCGTGTTTTTACAGATGTATCCATTGAATATTAGCCAATTCAATGCTCTAAGTGGTATTTTGTCAGGATAAACATGCAATAATACTGATAATTGAGAAATCTGAAGTGTCTTTACTGCAGTTGAGTACTGAATAAATCTTGCTGCTAATATTTCACTAGAATCTATCGGCTCAATTTCTGTTGGGATATGATTTAGCCTAACTAAATAATATATAATACGACGGGTCGTGCCAGTGAATCTTACAGTTATGAGGTACGGTGTTTTATCGATTTGTTTACTAGATATGTGTATACCTGTCTCCTCATATGTTTCTCTTATAGCAGCTTGGATAGGTGATTCGTTATCCATTATGCAACCTTTCGGAATAGATAAATGTACTCCTTGTACATCGTAGTGCTGTTGTACGAGGAGTATGCTATCGTGATGTATAACTAATAAGCCAGCAGATATGTTTTGCATATGTTTAACATTTTATATAACGTTCTTCCCACTTCCATATTGATGTTTCATAGATATGAGGATAGGTCATTCGTTCTCCAATATTGAAATATTCTACATTTACAGGCTTGCAATTGTTCCAGTTTTCTGTTTGCTGCTGTAAAATCTGCAGTTTCATACTAGTGAGCCAATAATCAAATCCCATAAGATAATAGAAATCAGGTACTGACTGGCGTATAGAGTATAGATTAATATCTCCATTTTTTAGTGCTTCCCATATATCTATGTTACTAATATTCTTTACTGGTTTTCTCAGAATTGTGGATATTTCATGGTGCTTTAAATATGAAACTTTATCTTTATGTAAATAGAAGTCTATTATTCTATGTGCTTTCTGATACCATGGAAATTTTAATTTCACCATTAATCCATTTTCAAAATAGAGAACGAATCCTTCCTGATTTGGAAGGTTTAATTGAACAAGTTCATCTAAATTAGTTATATGTCCATATTCGTTTGTAAAATCTTTGCATTTAGGAAAACCAATGTCTGGTATTGGGAGTATTTCACCAGTCTGTTTGTCAATTACACCAATGAGAATTAAGTCCCGCATTTCCCCATAATCAATAAGCACTTTTACCTCTGGATAAATAGCTTCGAATATATAGGTGTATTTTTTATTGAACATCTTAAAGAGATGGCTATATTTTTCATGGAGTATTTTGGTCGCTTCAATGGCTTTTATATTTGTAAATGAACGTTGTGTAGCTAAATAGGGCTTTTCACCGAGCCAATACAGTGTTGTCATTGTACCATCTACCTTTTCTAGTATTCTAAATTTCCCTTGCGGTAGATTTGCAATACGGTTTTCGCTGAGTAATAAAGTGTTATGGGATAGGTATTGTTGATATGTCCAGAACTTTGGAAAAGGACGTTCAACTACTTCGCCATTTCCATTCAAAATAAGTCCCCGGCAATGTATGCTAATATCATCCCAGATAGTTGTTAAGTGGGAAATGTGATCGGAATAATATCCATATAAATATAGTTCTTCATCAGGATGCTTTTCACAGCAGACTGTTGTAGCCTTTGTGTAACGATTTAGAAGTTCAAGATTAAATTTCATGGTTTAAATATTTGATAGTGTAAGGAATATATGCTTTGTAATATGATGGAATGTCATAACATGCAAACATCAATTTAACATACTCTTCAAAAAAAAGATTATAATCGTTTTTTAATATAGATCTGATATGGTATATTTGTGAAATATATTGGTGGAAAGTATTCTCTTCTTCTACTATAAGCTCCCAATTGTCGAGTTGTGGTTGATAGTTTGAATATAGAATTTGTATATTTGATATAGAAATACTGTAAAATTCATTTTCTATTTTAGAAAGATTGCTTGTGTGGAAATGATTGTTAATTATGAATTGTAAATTATCGGAGTGTTCGTTTTTTAGGAAGAAATTGTAAATCTCATTATTACTTTTTATAAAATCATCATATTGATCAAAAATAGCTTTGGCGGTAATTATATAGAGGTAAATTAGAGTTGTTACATCTGTGCTTTCAGGTGTAGGGTTACTTTTCTCAGTGAAGTGAAAAGCTGATAACAAGGATAGGGCCCTCATCGTTTCATTATGTATTCTTTCTTCCATTCCATCCAATAAAGAATATTCTCTTTGGAAAGGTATATTGATGTTTTGTAAATAAAGTTCGGAGGCATGTAAATATAGGTATTTTTGAATATCGAGCAAGAAATTATTGGGAAGTTTATCTTGAAAAAAGAACGTAACAGCAAGGCTTTTTATGTTGTTTAGCCTGTAGTTTTGAAATACGATGTACGCTTTCGAAAGGTAAGCTTTTATTGGATGACTTAACGGAATAAGTTTATTTTTGATGAAATAATCCACATCTTTGATTCCATTGAACTTTATAGAAAGTTCTTTTTTCTTGTTGCAACAGTAGTTTGTATAAGCTGATATGCCTGTCTCAGGATGTGAACTAGTTGACACAATTAGAGGCTTGATAGCTGAAAGAATTGTAGGAGATATGTTTAATTCATCTTTTAGACATAAGGTGTTGTTGAATATTTCTGCAAAGGACGTTTCTTTGTGTAATATTCGTGAATAACAGTCAATTAATTTGATACTACATACATTATATTGTATATCGTTGTCATTAATCGTGAGTGTAGGGCTTTCTGAATTACTAACAGCTATAAAATAAATGCAATTATCGATTTTGTCAGTTTTAACAAAGAGAGTTGGTGAGTTGAAATAATTATGTTTTTCACATAGTCTTATTATTTCTTCTATTATTAGTATTATATTCTCCATAATTTTAAAATTGAATATCGTGGTCGTTTTTAATCTTTTGTTCAGTTTCTTGTTTTATTGATGCTTTTTTATTCATATTAAATAGATCTGTAATTTTACTGAATACTTTTGATATTAATCTTTTTTTGTTTGTTATAATCTCAGCTGTGCCATACATCGTTTCTGCAAAAGTTAGTTCTTTTTTGGTTGCACTAATTAGTCCGTTGGGTATATTTATATACACTAAGTAGTTCTTTTCTATTGAACTTAGCGAGATTGAAGAGATTTTCCCTTCCAATACGCCATATTCCTGATAAGGATATAAATCTATTTTTAAATTAACATTTTGTCCAACACTGACCTCGCCTGCACCTTCTGCAGGTAATACGGCTATTCCGTAATAACTATTATTGCTATATATAACGTTAAAAATGGGATCGCCTATATTTACAAATGATACGTTAGATAATATATTTGCTAACTCGACCATTCCATCTTGTGGAGTGATGAATACAAATGATTTTTCCCAGTTTTTTATGTTGCTAAGCAAATTGTGATAGGCTTTGTTAAGTTGTAGTTTTGTCTCTTCTAAGGTGTTTGTATATTCTTCTCTAAGGTTTATAATTTTGAGTTTCGACTGATTAATCGACTGATTAATGTTTTGTATAGATGAACTGGTTGAAGTAATTTGTTGTAATGATGTGAGATAGTTAGTATATGAGTTATCTATTTCTTTTTCTAATATAGCACTTTCATTATACAAGAGTGAATCAGTCAGGTATTGTTTTTCTTTAACTACATGATATTGCATATTTAATTGAAGCATTTTTTTTTGATGATTTAGAGTTTCAATATCGCTTTTTATATTCTGTTGCAGGAGTGAAATCTCATGTTTGTAATCATTAGTGTTGTTTTGAAGGAGACGGTATTTTTGAAGTATTTCTTTAAACTCATAGAACGGCATTTCTATGTCACCCAAGAATAAAATCTGGTATGCTAAAATACTGTCAATTTGACTATTGTCAAATATGTTCATCTTATTTAATATTTGTTTTAGATGATATACATGATTGTAATCAGCAGCATTCTCTATGATAGCTAAGTATTCTCCTTGTTTGTATAGTTTGGGGAATTGCTTTATTAATTGTAAATTTCCACTGTTTTGTGCCTTGAGAATAGTAGGAGGTTGGGTTGATGTAACTCGTACTTCAGCAACTACAGTTTCCGGGATTTTTATAGCTATGCCAAGTAATATTAATATTCCCATAAAGATGGTTAGCCCCCAAATGATGAAAGATGTATAACTATCAGGAATGCGGCTTGCTATTTCGCTAAACTCTTCAGAGTATGTGTTTTTTGTATTCATACTTTTATGATTCTATTTCTAATTGACTATTAAATAATCTAAAGTACTCTTTCCCAAGAGATAATAGATTCTTGTGAGTGCCAATTTCTTTTATTGTTCCGTCTTTCAGTACAATAATGAGATCGGCATTTCGAATAGAGGATAATCGGTGGGCTGCGATAACAATTGTTGGACGATTGGGATTATTTTTGATTGATTGTATGATGGAGAATTCATTATTGGAATCCAATGAGCTTGTGACTTCATCAAGAAAAAGATAATCAGGTTCTCCATATATAGCTCTTGCAAATAGTATCCGCTGTTTTTGCCCTTCACTAACCCCTTTTTCATTTTCACGTATTTGAGTATTGTATGATAATGGCATTCTTTCTATTTCGTTCTTGATATTTGCTAAAGATACTGCTTTTATTAACTTTTCCGGCTCGAATTTGCGTCCAAATACAATATTATTCATTATGCTATCTTTTAATAAAGTGCTTTCTTGCGTAATGACTCCACATCTGCTATGCCACTCTTCTGATGGTATTGAATTAATTTTAAGGTTTCCTAGTGATATAAAACCTGCTGATGGAATATATAATCTGGTTAATATTTTTATTAAGGTAGATTTCCCGCATCCACTTTCTCCAACAATTGCTATCATTTTCCCTTTTGGTATATTACATGTTAACCCTTTTAGAATAAATTCATCATTAATGGAATATTTGTAAAACACATTTTGTAGAATGATGTCCTGCTGATAATCAATGATGTCTGTTTGGACGATAGTTTCTTTTTCTTCTGGCGGTATGTTGTTGATTTCTGATATTCGCATATAGCTGATCTTAGTTAACTGTATAGATACAACAAAATCTATAATACTGTCCATGGGGGTTCGTAATTGTCCTAGAATGAATTGTATAGCAATTAACACTCCTATAGTAATTTCTCCTTGCATAACGGCAAGAGAAGCGATATATATAAGTAGTATATCTCGAAAAGAGGTGAGGAGTGCTGAACCTACATTCTGTAATTGATCAACATTTAGTAACTTTATTCTTGTTTTAAATAAGCTGACTTGTGTTTTTTCCCATTGCCAACGTTTATTGCGTGCATAATTATAGCTTTTGATATCTACCATTTTAGATAGAATTTCTATCCAATGGCTTTGATTTTGTGCTTGAAATGTAAATACACGTATGTCCATTTTCTTTCGGATTGCCCAGAAAAAGAGAATCCATATGATGTAAAATACAGCAAATGCTGCATAAATCCAAAAAATAAGAGTGTTGTATACGAATAGTATTCCTCCGAAGATGGTTAATTGTAGAATTGCTAGAATGAAGTTGAAGGCTGTTCCCATTACCATTGATTCTATTCGATCGTAATCAAATGAACGTTGCATAATATCACCCATCAACCTGTTTTCAAAAAAAACGATAGGCAATTTGAATAACTTATTGACAAATTCGGATTGCATGCTAATTTTCATTCTTGCTGCAAAGTGTGTACTTATTAATTGTTTAATCCATGCAGCGGTACTGGAACTTAAGGTCATCACAACTGACGATATTAGCATTAAAGTAACGAAACTTTGATTTTTTGTTGGTATGCCTATATCGATGATGGATTGGGTAATAATTGGAAGTAAAGCGCTAACTAATGTTATAACAAGCATTATAAGCATAATTTTGAATATGCTTGACTTGTATTGATGTACATATCTCCAAATATACTTTATTAATTCTAAATAACTATTTGATGGCTTCCTGTTTTCAGTTTGCTGGAATTCTTGTGTTATTTCAGACACAATGCAAACTCCTTTTTTATATCGGTCATTTGATTCGATATGAGCTAGCCATCCCTTTGCAAATTCTTTCAGTCTATATCTTAGTAATCCATTTTGAGGGTCAGATACGTAAATATACCTTTTTGTGATTTTGTATACTACAACAAAATGATGGCCTTTCCAATGTACTGTACATGGTAAAGGCACTTCTTCTCTAAATTTTCTATAAGAGACGCGAAAAGCAAGGCTATGTAATCCTAATTTCTCTGCAGCCGTTATATAATCATAAACAGATATTCCCTCTTTTCTGATACCGGTTATTTCTCTTAAATATTCAAGCTCATAAAATGCGCCATAATATTTGCATATCATTTGTAGACATGCTGGTCCGCAGTCCTTAGATTCTAGTTGCTGAGTATGTGGAAAATTTCTTTTAAATAACATGTTCGTTTGATAGTCTGAATAGATAATAAAAAAGACTGAATTTTTCGTGTGGAGCCAATTGGCATATTGATAATAAATGGCTTAATATGCTTATTGGTAAAGCATATTCGGATATTGTGTAAAGTATCTGTCTAGATACTTTATAGTCTGTTGAATATTTGTATAATGAACAACAGATGTGTTTAATAGTTGCTTTAATTTGTAGTGTGACTTGACATTCTTGTTGTAAAACGATGTGTAGATTTTCTTTGTTAGCTTCGTACATCTCGCAATGAAGTTGGATAACTTGTTCTTTTATCTGTTGTAGTTGTTTGAGGTTATATATTCCGTTTACATCTACTGCCTCAGGCATAAAGAGTAAAAGGCAATCATTCAAAAACAACTCTCGTTCTGTAGGCTTTTCAAACATGAAGTAGACAAAATAATATAGAACTTTAACAGATATAGATAACTGATAGTGTTCTGTATTAATTTGTTTGTGTCTCTTATATGATTTGATGAGTGTTGTGGAGAGTTGGCTAAATTGTGGAACTAATGTTTCAAACATTTCTTTTCCTCCTACAAATACTCCTTCATAATAGCTGCTTTGATAAGGATAAGATAAATGGATATCATCTTTACCAAAATAGTTAAACTTTGTATTCCTGACACGATTTAAAATTTCATAAATAGATTTTATTGGTTTTGTTTCAGAGTAAATAAATATATATGTTCCTTGTTCCATCATCTGATTTCGTCCTTCATAGAAAACGATACAATGGAAAAAAGGTTCACTGATGTTTAAAATGTGTTGTGTAATTTCTTTTGTCGAATTATTTTTGATAGAGTAAGTCGGTATAAATACAAGCATATATTTGTCATGAGGTACATTGAACACATATCCGGTTGTGTATTTCTCTAAATAGCCTCCATAGGGTTCTAATATTGTTTGTATAGAATCGGTGAATAGTTTACAATCGTAATTGCTTAAATATGTTTTGAGCGCATTGTCTAGAAGGCAACGTTCATTGTTATAGGGCATTAGGGATCTGTCAAGGTACTTACCTGTAGAAACATGTTTGCCTACTATTAATTGCGCAGTCATTTGGATGATTTCAAGAACAGAATACAATTTATTAGAACTTTCATCTCCTAAGATATATTCAATATCATTTGTTATATGTCTTCTCAATCGGAGTATGTCATGTTCATTATTTTGAGGGAATCTTTGTCCTAAAAGGTTTTTTTGTATTTTCTGTAATATCTGTGTGTTATCTAATAATATAATTCCTTTTGTGAACATGCTAAAATAAACACCTTTAGTTATTATATAATCATTAAAGATCAGATATGTAATTTTGCAATATGGGAAGATTATAAGCTGATACATTGTATTATCTTCCAGAATGTTCTCGTGCATCTGCCTGTTTGCAGTCATAGATACAACAATAATATCAATATCAGATTGGTGTTTATTGGTCTGATCGGCATAGCTGCCAGTAAGCATAATTCCCACTATATCAGAACTATTACAATGCTTATATACGAAGTTTATAATTTCGTCAGGATTAATAAAATTCATGAAATGCTACTTGTTCTATCTAATTTTTAGTATAAATTCAATTAAGAAAAGAATAAATATTTAATTCATGTGAATTATATAATTTTCTTTGTATTTGTTCTTTTGTTATGGGGATTGTAAACATGATACTTCCTGTAAGTCCAATTTTACTAGGAGCTTTGAAGATAAATTTGCGTTTAAGCGATCTTTGAAATTTGTAATATTCTTCTGAATTTAAAGCTTCGATTACGTCTTTTTTGATATTAGCAGTAACAGAGCATATCTCACCATTCTCCTTTATTTTAAAAAAAAGTATAAGAGGACGGTTTGATGATGATTGAAGTAATTTTTTCAATGTTTCTTTTGAAATGAAATTAAGAAATATATTATTTAAAGAATCTTGTTTGCATACAAGATAATCTGATATATAATTGTAAATATTACTTTCATATGATTTTACATTCATACCTTTGGGGATTTTCGGGAGACATCCATTTGTTGAATCAAGTTCTTCCTTTACAGATATGGAAATTAAAGAATAATCTTTCGAACCTTTCCATATAACAGTATCATCTTTAATTCTGTCTTCTTTTATAATGCTATCTAGATGCTGACTGCTTAGGTATAAAGGATAGAATATTAGTAATAGTATTAAACTATATTTTCTCATTTTACTATGTTTTTGTTTGTATTTAATCACCACTCATTATCTCATTTGATGGCTTTTCATTGCCGAAACTATTATCTGGTAACATGAAATCTATGTATTCTTCCCATTGCCAATCATAATTGGGGTTTGGATCTTTTGAATAGCCAGGGTGATGAACCTCATCTCCCTTTCCTGAATATTTATAATGTTCTCTGAACGATTCAAAAAAATAGTTAACTTTTTCGTGGAATAATTCCATATTAATAGGTTGTGACCTATCTCCTCCATGAGTTATATCTTCTAACCAAAGGGAGTAGTTTGTAGCGTCTTTTTCTAAAACATTTATAGCTGACATCATTCCGAAGTCATAATAGCTGAAAATATCGGCTAATACATGTTCTTGAAACTCATTGTTAGATCTACTGGTATCATTTAACATGCCCTTAGAATTCTGATACGCATGAACTAGTTCACTAAATAGTGCTTTTGCATTATCTGTGTTTTTTAATCTGATTAGATTTTCCTCTTTGATGTATTGTCCTTCCTCTTGCATATCTGTATCTATTATGATTGTAGGATTATAACTTTTGAGAAAGTCTTGTTGTTTTTCAGAAAGCTTGCTGATTAGAATATCAATTGGAGTTAGTTGCTCGTGTTCACTATCGTTTCCTTGGTTATTTGTATTACCTTGATGGTTCCCATCGGGACCTTCATATTCATTTGGATTATCCTGATCTTTATTTTGAAAGTCGTCTCTGTCATCGTCAAATTCCGGTTCTTCATTACTATCAGGTCTTTCTTGCTCAATTGGCTCCATATTTGGGTCTGGAATGTCATATTCTGTTTCTGGTGCATTAGGTACCCCTGGGTAATCTCCTGTTATTATGACATCATCTTCGATATTGATTTCTATCATATCATCATTATCAAATTCAGGTAATGCGTTGCTTAAATCGTTTTCTGGTACATAGCCATCTCCTCCCATTAATTTTCTGGAAGTTAGTTCATCTATTGTAGGTATTGATAACTGTAAGTCTAATAATCTTTTCATAACTATAGCAAAATTTATTTTGTTTTTATAGGTAATCTAATGTCTTTCGTATAAAGTGGTATATTATTTTGAAATTGAGGTTGTGTTACTTCCATTTGTATGTCTTACAAATATCATCTATAAATAAGGTCTTGATAGCATTACGAGCTTCTATATGTACTTCTATATCAACAGAATTGATTTTTAAATTAGCTTTTGGGTACAGTTTTAGTTTGTAATCTCTATTTTTTTTCGGGAGTAAAATAGAATATTTCAGAAGATCAAAAACATAAGTTGAGAGTGAATCAATTGTTCGCTCGTTTTTGTCTTTGTATTTAATCATAAAGTAAGTTCCATTTGTGTTGGATTCTCCTAACTTAGGCGCTAGGAATATAATACTGTCTGTTTGATTTTCTAATTTGAGAAATATAGTTTTTGTATTCTCGTTAAATGAGAGTGCTGACGTAATTTGAGCTTTTAATGAATATGAAAAGAGTAAAAATATAAGTATGATTAGTGTTCGCATCGTTTTTATTATTTATTTTGGTTTCTAATGTAGTTTAATGTCTGCTCATGTCTCCATAACATAAATTCAAGTTCTGCTTGATAATGTTCTGACTTTTCAATTCTGTTATTCAATTCTGCTTTATGGGTAATGATTTCATTCTCATACCACTCGGCACCTCGAATTTCTGTTATCGTTAATACATCATTTTTGAGATCTTGCATATAATTTGAATTTAATCCAAGTTCTCCGTATTTCCAATTTATGAATGTGTTTAAACACTCTGATATTCTTTCGTCTGGTGATAAAAGAATTATATTGTCTTTATCTAGTTTGATAACATTTGAGCTTTTGCTATGATTATTTGCTACATGATAAATTTCATGCCAAATTATCGATGCTTGATCATTGTAGTCATAAGTGAAAAATTCATTAGAAACTTCGATTGTGTTATCTACAAGTGTTCTAGCATTACTGCCACACATTGTGGTTGCCAATCTAATGTTATAATCAGATATATTTATAGCTTTCCCATTCAAAATTGCAGTGATTTGTGTAATGCTATTATTTAATTGTTCAATTCGTGGGTCTAAGCCATTTCCGCTTGTACCTCTATCTTGATCATATTCCTGATCGCTTTTCTCAAAGTCTTGATCGTCTTGATCATAATTTTCATTTTCAAAATCAGGTCCGTTATCAGGATCGGGCTGGTCATTTTCGACAGGAACCATCTCCATGTCTGGTTCTGGAATATCGTATTCTGTTTCTGGAGCATTAGGTACTCCTGGGTATTCTCCTGTTATTATAATGTCATCTTCAATGTTAATTTCGACCGTATCATCGTTTTCGAATTCAGGTAATGCATTATTTAAATCGTTCTCCGGTACATATCCATCTCCTCCCATCAGCTTTCTGGATGTCAGTTCATCTATCGAGGGTATTGATAACTGCAAGTCTAATAATCTTTTCACAACGTTGTAATTGTTGGTTTACAATAAATAATTTAGATTTAAATAGTATGTTATGTGAATAAATATGATAAACGTAATTGTTGATCTATTTGTTGATGCAAATATATAGATAATAGTTTATATATTTATGAATATAATGAAAATATTATTTTATTATTATTGATTTATGTGCTACAGTTCATTATATGTTGTTTATGTTACAATATTATTGTTATGTAATTTGTATTTGGCTAATAAAAAGATGATAATTATATATATAATTATGATAGAATGAATATGATGTATGATATAAATTGACAATGTATAAGAAGTGTTGGGGGGGATATTGAGATAACTATAAATTAATATATTTTTATTATGTATTATTAGTGGATGTGATATTATTCTGGTGGATGTGTGTGATTGTTTGAAATATTTTAATAATCTCATATTGTAATCATTAACATATTCATTGCATGTATGTGAACTTTTTTGGTACTTTTCATTGAAATTCTAAAACCACGGACCTATGAACCTGTTTGAATATAATTTAGCGTTACTGATAACCGATCCGACTTGGGTGTTTTTTCTGGTGCTAATTATCATTCTCTTTGCTCTGATGATTCTGGGGCGCCTTCATATATCTCATATTATAGGTATGATTCTGGGCGGCGTGCTGATTGGTGAACACGGATTCCATGTGCTCGATCGTGACAGTAGCTTCGAACTGTTTGGCAAAGTAGGCCTTTACTATATCATGTTCCTTGCCGGACTCGAAATGGACATGGAGGACTTCAAGAAAAACAGGATGAAGAGCGTCATTTTCGGCTTGCTTACCTTCCTGATTCCTATGGCGTTGGGAATATAGAGCAGTATAAGCATACTGGGATACGGTTTTCTCATCGCAGTGCTGCTCGTCAGTATGTATGCTTCTCGCACCTTGATTGCTTATCCTATTATCAGTCGTTACGGATTATTCCGCTTGCGTAGTGTCAATATTACTATCAGTGGTACGGCCATCACGGTCACTCTTATCATCTTCTTTTTCCCCCGCATCGGATGCTGGTTCTTCTGAAAGTATGATGACAGCGTGATGCAGTTCGTGTTCGTGCTGGCGGTGGTCTTCCTCGGAGGCGGACTGGTGAAAGTGGTGGTAGTCATGATGGTGGTAGCTACTTTCATCTTTTTCTTTTTTAAATGTGAATAATGTGGTTAATCGCTGCAAAATTAGAACATTTTATCATATAATCAGCATTTTGGAGATACTTCTTCACATTTTATCAGTTCCCATCCTTTAAATTGGAGCAAAATGCAATGCAATGCAGTCCCTTCACTGATAGTTGTTACCTTTTTATCCCGGCTATATTGTTTTAGTTGCCCTCTGCCTTCTTCCGCTTGTTCTTCCAGTTCCTTATCGGTGGCGGTGCGCGGGAGGTATTTTAATTCCAGAATATAACTGTGTGCCGTGTCCGGGTAGCGGGATTTGTCCGGCAGGAGGAAAAAGTCACAATATCCGTAATTCATCTCCAATTCCGGCTGAACCAGATAATAAGAAGCAAGAGCAAGGTATGCTTTGAAGAAACCTTGCAAATTGTGTTCTCCCTCGATGGCATCGCGGATGGCGGAGTTTTCTTTATAGGCAAGGGCTATGTACTCAAACAGAGGGCGCCATTGTCCGTCGAAGGCCATGTCGTCAATTAAATCTTTTAAGTGAGGCAAGAATACTTCCTTACGCTGCTGGTAGTATTCCCGAAGGAATCCGAAATACTGCTCACGGACGCAATTGTTAGGAATGCACATCACAATACGGTCTCCACGTGTGCCACACATTGTAAGCAGTCCATAATAATAAAGCAGGCTGCGGAAATTGTCTGTTTCAACAATCTTCTCTGCCGGGAAGGAGGTGTGGAGGTTTACCAGTATCTCTCCTTTGGCAGCTATCTCTTCAATCGTACTCATGCGGTCTCCTCCCGATACATTCTCATGATCGAGGCGTGCCAGCATTTTCAATTTGCTGTAGTCCGTACGGATATTCTTGTCGACCAATTCTTCCGGAGATGCGTCGAAATTAACCCGGTGACGCAAATAATATAGTGTCATGTCGCAATTGAACATTCTCGGATCGGTCTTCAAGCTGGCTTTGGCAAAGCAGTAATTGTCATACCACGGTTTCATTTCATTAATCATGGCATCTATATCTCCTTTCAGGATACCTTCTTTCTGATAATAGCCGAACATCTCCCGTACATCTGTTTCACTGAATCCCATCATCATATTGAAGTGCGGGTCCACACTGATATTCCAGTCTATGTTGTATCCGCTGGATAAGTCGTCCAGCGTAACAGGACTTACCCCCATCAGGAAGATGCGTTCGAACATACCCTTGAACTGCTTGAAGTATTCTCGGTAGAAGCCGCTGGCGTGGGTCAGGTCGCGGAAAAGGTTTTTCCCCTGTTCACTCAGGATGACATTCGTAAAGTTGTCATATTCATCAATGATGAGGTAGAGCAAATGTCCCAGGCGGCGGGCGGTGGCTTCCAGCCAATGCAGCTTTGTAGCGGCTTCGGTAGAAGCGATGATTTGCTCCAGTTCTTTCTCGCCTTGGTAGTATTCCCGGTAAGTACTGAAGAAGTCGTTCAACTGTATGCAGCAATAATTGTTGAAGTTGTCTTCCAGACTTCCACGTCCCAGGTTTGCTTTGGAAAAGTCAAAATAGAGCACCTGGTAGATTCCCTGAAGCGGGGTGGGGTGCTTACCGATCCATAGATTGCCGAACCGTTCTTCAAAACGATCTTTCTGTGAAATATCGTAATAGGCACGCATCATGGTGAGAAATACACTCTTGCCGAACCGTCGGGGACGAATAAGGAAAAGGTAGTTTGCTATTTCTTCTATCTGGGGAATGAAATGCGTCTTATCTACATAATAATAATTTTGGTCTATCAGCCTGCTGAAGTCCGATATGCCATAAGGGATTCCTTTTGCCATAATGCGTTCATTTTATTGGGATGGATGCAAAGTTAAGTTTTCTTTTTATCTCCAACAACTATCCTTCTGCAATTGTTGCTATTATTCCTATTAAATAAACAGGAGGATGAGATTTATAATACCTGCATTGTGATTCTGCGAACTTTTTTGTTCCTTTGCGTAGAAATCCTAAAACCACGGACCTATGAACCTGTTTGAATTCAATTTAGCGTTACCGATAACCGATCCGACTTGGGTGTTTTTTCTGGTGCTAATTATCATTCTCTTTGCTCCGATGATTCTGGGGCGCCTTCATATACCTCATATTATCGGTATGATTCTGGCCGGTGTGCTGATCGGCGAACACGGATTCCATGTGCTCGACCGTGACAGCAGCTTCGAACTGTTTGGTAAAGTGGGGCTTTACTATATCATGTTCCTTGCCGGACTCGAAATGGACATGGAGGACTTCAAGAAAAACCGGATGAAGAGCGTTGTCTTCGGCTTGCTTACTTTCCTGATTCCTATGGCGCTGGGTATATGGAGCAGTATGAGCATGCTGGGATACGGTTTTCTTACCGCAGTGCTGCTCGCCAGTATGTACGCTTCTCACACTTTGATTGCTTATCCTATTATCAGCCGTTACGGATTGTCCCGTCTGCGTAGTGTCAATATTACTATCGGTGGTACGGCCATTACGGTCACTCTTGCCCTTATCATCCTTGCCGTTATTGGCGGAATGTTTAAAGGCACCGTCGATGGTCTGTTCTGGGTGTTCCTCGTTGCGAAAGTAGCCTTCCTTGGTTTCCTTATTATCTTCTTCTTCCCCCGCATCGGACGCTGGTTCTTCCGGAAGTATGACGATAGCGTGATGCAGTTCGTGTTCGTGCTGGCGATGGTCTTCCTCGGAGGCGGACTGATGGAGTTTGTAGGAATGGAAGGAATTTTGGGAGCTTTCCTTGCCGGATTGGTCCTGAACCGCTTGATTCCTCATGTCTCTCCGCTGATGAACCGTCTGGAATTTGTGGGAAATGCCTTGTTCATTCCTTACTTTCTGATCGGTGTCGGTATGATTATCGATGTCAGAAGCCTGTTTACGGGGGGCGAAGCATTGAAAGTGGCGGTAGTCATGACAGTGGTAGCTACTTTCAGCAAATGGCTTGCTGCATGGATCACGCAGAAGATTTACCGTATGCAGCCCAATGAACGCAGCATGATCTTCGGACTCAGTAATGCACAGGCGGCGGCTACGCTGGCAGCGGTGCTGATCGGGCACGAAATTATCATGGAAAACGGAGAGCGTCTGCTCAATGATGACGTACTGAACGGTACGGTCGTGATGATCCTTTTCACCTGTGTCATCAGTTCGCTGGTAACGGAACGTTCCGCCCGCCGGTTTGCACTGAACGAAGATGCGCAGCCCGAAGATAAGGGAGCGAAGAAAGCGATGGAGCAGATTCTGATTCCGGTAGCTAATCCGGAAACGATTGAGAACCTGGTGAATCTCGCCCTGGTGATCAAGGATGCCAAGCAAAAGAATGGCATGATTGCCCTGAATGTGATTAATGACAATAACAGCTCGGAGAATAAGGAACTGCAAGGCAAGCGGAATCTCGAAAAAGCCGCCATGATTGCCGCCGCCGCCGATGTGCCGGTGACGATGGTAAGCCGCTACGATCTGAACATTGCTTCGGGGATTATACATACGATTAAGGAATATGAGGCTACGGATGTAGTGATCGGTCTGCACCGCAAGGCGAATATCGTCGATTCCTTCTTTGGCAACCTTGCCGAAAGCCTGCTGAAAGGTACTCACCGCGAAGTGATGATAGCCAAATTCCTGATGCCGGTCAATACGCTCCGCCGCATCATCATCGCCGTTCCGCCCAAAGCCGAATTTGAAACCGGTTTTTCCAAATGGGTAGAGCATTTCTGCCGGATGGGAAGCATTCTCGGCTGCCGTGTGCACTTCTTTGCCAATGAACGTACACTGATGCGTCTGCAACAACTGGTGAAGAAGAAATTCAGCGGTACCCCGACCGAATTTTCTCTGCTCGAAGAGTGGGGCGACCTTCTGCTGCTGACCGGACAGGTGAACTACGATCATTTATTCGTTGTCATCTCTGCCCGTCGGGGTTCTATCTCGTATGATCCGTCCTTTGAACGTCTGCCGGCACAGCTGAGCAAGTATTTCTCCAACAACAGTCTGATTATCCTGTACCCCGACCAGTTCGGCGATCCGCAGGAGATTGTGTCTTTCTCCGACCCGCGTGGTTACAACGAATCGCAGCATTATGAAAAGGTGGGCAAATGGTTTTATAAATGGTTTAAGAAAAGCTGATGGAAGAAAATAACTGGCAACAACGGACAGAACTCCTGTTGGGAGAAGAGAAAATGAAGCGCATCCGTGCTTCGCATGTATTGGTTGTCGGGCTGGGAGGCGTGGGGGCGTATGCTGCCGAAATGCTTTGCCGGGCTGGGGTAGGCAGGATGACGATTGTAGACGCGGATACCGTGCAGCCTACCAATATGAACCGTCAGCTTCCTGCCATGCATTCCACCCTGGGGATGCCGAAAGCGGAAGTGTTGGCGGCACGCTACAAAGACATCAATCCGGATATTGAACTGACCGTTTTACCTGTCTATCTGAAAGACGAGAACATCCCCGAACTGTTGGACTCTGCTAAGTTTGACTTCATAGTGGATGCCATCGATACGATCAGCCCCAAATGCTTTCTGATTTATGAAGCGATGAAGCGTCATATAAAGATTGTTTCCAGCATGGGCGCAGGCGCGAAGAGCGATATTACGCAGATTCGCTTTGCCGATCTTTGGGATACCTATCACTGCGGACTCAGCAAAGCGGTGCGGAAGCGTTTGCAGAAAATGGGAGTAAAGCGTAAACTTCCCGTCGTATTCAGTACCGAACAGGCGGACCCGAAAGCGGTATTGCTCACGGATGACGAACGGAATAAGAAATCGACCTGCGGAACGGTCAGCTATATGCCGGCAGTCTTCGGCTGCTATCTGGCGGAATATGTCATTAAACGAATCTAAGAAGCTATTATGATAAAATTAGAAGGAATAACCAAGAGTTTTGGTTCTTTGCAGGTGCTGAAAGGCATTGACCTGGAAATCAATAAAGGTGAGATCGTCAGTATCGTAGGACCTAGCGGAGCCGGAAAAACGACTCTCTTACAGATCATGGGAACGCTTGACGAACCGGATGCGGGCACGGTGGCGATTGACGGAACGGTAGTCAGCCGGATGAAGGAGAAAGAACTGTCCGCTTTCCGCAATAAGAATATCGGTTTTGTGTTTCAGTTTCATCAGCTTCTGCCGGAGTTTACCGCGTTGGAGAATGTGATGATCCCCGCATTTATCGCCGGAGTATCGTCTAAGGAAGCAAACGAACGTGCTATGGAGATACTGGCTTTCATGGGACTCACCGACCGTGCTTCCCATAAGCCGAACGAACTGTCGGGAGGAGAGAAGCAACGGGTGGCCGTAGCACGTGCCTTGATTAACCATCCGGCAGTCATCCTTGCGGACGAACCTTCCGGAAGTCTCGATACACATAATAAAGAAGATTTACACCAATTGTTCTTCGACCTGAGGGACCGGTTGGGACAGACTTTCGTCATCGTTACCCATGATGAAGGACTGGCCAAAATCACCGATAGAACGGTACATATGGTGGATGGCACAATTAAAAAAGATTAATAAGGAAACCAAACTTCTAAAAATGGATACCAAATCACTAGAAGATTGTGTGAGTTCAATCTTTTAGCTATATATTTATAGTCGCTTCTCTACGTAAGTCTGTGAAGATGTCAGTAGAGTGTTTGTTTTGTTTGTGTGTGATGCATTCTTGTCTGGTGTGATAGGAATGCATCTTTTTTTATATATCACAACAAATACGATTCTAGTCGTAACAAACATAAGGCGCCATTCGTTCGAAATCTGCGGGTGTGAATTCCTCGTAAAGCATCAGTTGTTTCAAGTCTCTTACTTTCCCCTTCTTCTTCCGGTACTCTGCAATGACCTTGGCTTGATAATAGCTGATGTACGGATGATGCATCATTCGCTCTACACTTGCCTTATTGATGTTGATCCGGTGAATCTTTCCGGCATCCACGGAGAACCACGAACGGAGCTTTTCCGCTTTTAACCGAATCTCCCCTAACTGTTCTATCTGATAGAATCCTCCCAATAACCGGCGATGGTTTACAATCGATCGGGCAATCCGGCTTCCGATCCCCGGAATCTTTTTAAGTTCGGTGGTATCCGCCTGATTAAGGTCGATGATAGTGCCCGGCGGGTATTTCATTAAAGTATCATATGGCGCAGTCGCTTGTACTACTAATATCCGGCTGGTATCTTGAAGGACCGGTGTTTCGGCAATGCGTATATACGGTTGAAGAGTCCGGTATTGTTCTTCCGTCAGCCCGTATATTTTCCGAAAGTCTTCCGGACGTCGGAATCTGCCTTGCTTTCTGCGGTATCGCAGAATATTGCCCGCCATCCAGGGAGGCAAGCCGAGACTGAGGAAAGTGGCGGAGTCGGCGGTATTCGGATCGAACGCTGCCGGTCTGATTTCTTTTTTCGGATAGGCGGGCGATGAATACCTGCCTCTGTAAACTGGATATTTCTTGTCCTGCTTTGCTTCTTTTATGGAAGAGATAAATTCATTATATTCCTTTTCGGATTTCGCCTGTTCAGCCGGGTCGGTTTTCTCCGGTCCGGAGAAAGCCTGCAAGAGTGCGGGGATTGTGTATACCCCTATAACAAGAACGACAAGGACGATAATGCCTTGTCGTTCGGTTTTAGTAAAATAAAAAAAGTCTTTCCACATTATAGTTTGATAAGTCCCAACTCATTGATAAAGATCAGAGAGATGGCAATCGGTGCAATATATCTTAATATAAAGATGATCAGTTTGTATACGGGAACTTTCAGCGAACCGTCATTGGTGATCTCCGACCAGACGATTTTCTTGTCGAGATACCATCCGGTAAAGATGGAAATGCACAGACCGCCGAGTGTCAGCATGATCTTAGCCGTGACAAAGTCGAATAAGTCAAAGATTCCCAATCCGAAGATGGTGAATCCTTTCATCACTCCGAGCGACAAAGAACAAAGGATACCTAAGAAGATACATCCTCCGGTCACCAGTCTGGCTGCCTTGCCGCGTGTGAAGTTGAATTCTTCGTGCAGATAAGCGGTGACCACTTCGTGCAGGGAAATGGTGGAAGTCAGTGCTGCCATGGCAAGCAATACGTAGAACATGACGGAGAAGATATAGGCCAATATCGGTACTCCGCTGAATGCCTGCTGGAATACATTGGGCAGTGTGATAAAGATAAGGCTCGGACCCGCATCCGGTTGTATGCCTACAGAAAATGCGGCCGGAAAGATAATGAAGCCTGCCAATACTGCCACAAATGTATCTATAATCCCTACGCTGAATGCTGTCTTGGTCAGATTGGTTTCTTTGCTGAAATAAGAAGCGTAGGTGCAGAGACATCCCATCCCCAGGCTAAGGGAGAAGAAAGCCTGTCCCATCGCACTCAGAAATACATTTCCGTCCACCTTGCTGAAATCCGGTTTCAGCAGAAACTCGATACCCGCACCAGCTCCCGGCAGGGTAACCGAACAGATTACAAGTATCAATATAATAATGAACAGAGTCGGCATCATGATCTTGGAAGATTTCTCGATACCTTTCTCCACGCCTTTGACAATAATAAAATGAGTAACCAACAGAAACAGAACCAACCACAAGACCGGTCGCCACGGACTGCTGGAGAACTGCTGGAAGGAAGAGATGAATTCTGTGGGAGTCTTACCCGTAAAGCCGTTCGTAAGAGCTTCATACACATACTCCAGCGTCCATCCTGCCACTACGGAATAATAACTGAGAATCAGAAAAGCTGCGAGGACTCCCATGCGTCCCACCCAGCGCCAATGAGTGCCGGGAGCTAATTTCTGATAGGCTCCCGCTGTATTTGCCCTCGAACGGCGTCCGATCAGGAATTCGGCAATCAAAATGGGAAGTCCCAAAAGAAAAACGCATCCTAAATAGATCAGTATAAAGGCTGCGCCACCGTGATTACCTGTTTCATAGGGAAATCTCCAGATGTTTCCCAATCCTACTGCCGAGCCGGCGGAAGCAAGTATTACGCCTAATTTACTTCCGAAGTTCGCTCTATCAATTTTCGTCATAAATCTTGTTTTGTCTTACAAATCGTTATAAAATGTACGTATTAAAATGCAAATATAGAAAATGATAGTTATATTTGTACCGGAATCGTAATTTTATTTAGATATGCTATCTTATATTAAGAAATATCCTATTTCACTTTTTATCATCTTAACTGTGATTTATCTGTCTTTCTTCAAACCTCCTAAAACGGACTTGAATGAAATCCCTAACTTAGATAAATTAGTTCACATCTGTATGTACTTTGGTATGTCAGGTATGTTATGGCTGGAATTTCTGCGGGCGCATCGTCGTGATGACGCACCGTTATGGCACGCATGGGTAGGGGCGTTCCTCTGTCCCATACTGTTTAGCGGCTGTGTGGAATTGCTGCAAGAATATTGCACGACTTATCGGGGAGGAGACTGGCTGGATTTTGCCGCCAACTCGGTGGGTGCCATCCTTGCCAGTTTAGTGGCTTATTATGTGGTTCGTCCGCGAATGATGAGAAGGGAATAGAAGACTGTAGTAATGCATAATCATACTCATGCCTATGAGAAAAAATTCTCATTGCAGTGAGAAAATATTCTCATAGGCATGAGTATTTTTTCTCATCGTGGTGAGAATTTTTTCTCAAAGGCATGAGAATACTTTGAGAAATTAACAGCGATATTATAGATAATCTACAACCGAACTGAGTTTAATTCCGTTGGACCCTTTGATCAGGATAGTGTATCCTTTCGGCTTGTCGGCCTCCAGTTCCTTTATTACTTCCTGTACGTTGGGATAGGTTTGGAAGGAGTGCTCTGCTGCTGCAAACTGATCTC
>ULSY01009688.1_pt1 | contig 84953 bp, 67 predicted proteins | sample 1957201 | NCBI WGS metagenome assembly ULSY01 (sample SAMEA4835723, study PRJEB28245) | human gut metagenome | biome: gut microbiome; material: fecal sample | place: Denmark | collected 2008
CTATGTTTATTATCAACAGCTTTGTCGATGCACAAGATAATTGCTGGGTAATAACTTCCAAGGATATGCGGTGCTATTCTTTGTCCAATTATAAAAGAACATTCTCGATGAAACGAGAAGAGTATTGTCGTGCTTCTTATTTACTGAAAAATGGAGAACTCTGGATGGCAGGCAATCAGTCGGTATCTATATTCGATGTAAGGCAGCGCAAGTATTTGTCATTGCCCGAGGCGATAGCTTCTCATCCGGTCTTGTCACATGTTCCTGTTGAGTATATTTATCCTTATGAAAACGGTGTCTTGCTGTGTACGCAGGGAAGGGGAGTGTTTTATTACGACAAAACATCGAAGACAGTCATTCATCAGGGTGAGAATGGTTTTCCTTTTGAAGTCCCGAATTTTAAGATTAGCCGTATGTTTAATGATTCACAAGGCAATTTATGGATTGGTTCAGTAGATCAGGGGTATGCAGTACATTATCGTTATAAGAAACTGTTTAACAATAATAACTACTTGAGTTCTTATTTTAAGGATAAGTCTGTTATTTCTTTGTCGGCAGATAAACATCAGAACTTATGGATTGCAACACTGATGGATGGGGTATTTGTCTATCGGTTTGGCAATCAGCAGTTGGAAAAGATAGACCGTAATGAGCTCTTTGGCAGAGGTGAAGGGAATACTGCTTATGTCAATCAGTTGTATGTCAGCGATATAGATGGAACTGTCTGGATGACAGCTACATCCAATGAAGTATTGAAATGTAAGTATGAAGAAGGACGTTTTCGGGTAGAGCAGCGATATATGGTGAATGTTCCCATGTCTATAGTGGAAGATGATAAACAGAATCTGTGGATTGGCACAGCGAGTAGTTTCCTATATGTATTGCGTAAAGGAGATAAAGCGTTTTCTCGTTTCCCGGTTTTCAGCGGCTATACATTTATTCCAGGGCTTTTACCTATAGGTAATGGAACTATTCTTGCTTCAGCATTTTACCAGCCTTTAAAACTGGTATCTGCAGATGGAACAATATCTGAGCCTAAAGTAAATATACAAGACTTTGAACGTTGTATCCAGCGTTCTGTTTTTATTCCGACCGATTTGTATAAAGACAGTTCTGGTAATATATGGATAGGAACCGTAAGTAACGGACTGATGTGTTATTCGCCTGAATCAGGAAAAGTTACTCCGTTCCCGGGGACAACTTGTACAGATATATCCAGTATCGAGGAAGATAGACAAGGAAATTTATGGATAAGTACATTGTACGGCTTAAGCAAATATATTCCTCAAACTGATAAATGGATAAATTATTATGAAGCCGACGGGTTAGGTGGCAATCAGTTTTATGACAGAGCTTCATGCTGTCTGGATGATGGTACACTTGTTTTTGGCGGTACACATGGGGTGACAATATTCCAGCCAACTAACATGCAGGTCAGACATGATATACCTCTGCTGTTTGAAGATATTAAAATACATAATACGTTGGTCCGTCCGGGAAAAGGAGCCTGCATAGATCGTCATTTATCTTATAATCCGGATATTAATCTGAAGTACGATCAAAATGGTTTCAGTATCTCTTTTGCCGCACTCGACTATAGTGAAAGTGAACGTCTGCACCATTATTATAAATTGGATGGATTCGACCAATATTGGATTAACGCTCATAACAATAAAGAAGCCTATTATGCAAATCTTCCTGCTGGAACTTATACTTTTAGGGTTCGGATTACTCAAAATGATCAGAGTACTATCGTAGGAGAAAATGCTATTCGGGTTATTGTACATCCTGCTCCGTGGGCTACATGGTGGGCATATACTTTTTATCTGATAGCGGGGATTACTATCTTGGCCTTCTTTATAAGAGCCATGTGGCGTATACGTGAGGAGAAGCAGGCTGTGCTTCGTGCAGAACAGGCAAAGGCACAAGAGCAGTTTATCAATAAGATGAATATGAGCTTTTTTGCCAATATTTCTCATGAATTCCGTACGCCTCTGACAATGATCTCCGGTCCGGTTTCTCTATTGTATAGCAGTCCGGATATAACCGGTGAGAATAAAAATCTGCTTCGTATCGTACAGCGTAGTGTAAACCGTATGCTGAGGCTGGTAAACCAAATGCTTGATTTTAATAAACTGGAAAATGATACGTTGAAACTCAAGGTACGTCCTACTGAGATTGTTGTGCTTCTGAAAGAGTTGACAGATATATTCCGTGTTAATGCTGAAAGTAAGTCGATTACAATGATAACCAACGGCTTGGAAGGAAGTTTCATTGCCTGGATAGATGAAGATAAAATAGATAAGATATTTACTAACCTGATGTCGAATGCCTTGAAATATACTCCAGCTGGTGGACGTATCAATGTGAATTTTGATATTGTAGCGGGGGAGGATGCTGTACAAGCTGTAAAGATAGAAGTTATTAATACCGGACAGATACCGGATGATAAACTGGAAAAGATATTCGAACGTTATTATCAGATTTCGGATGAGCATGGAGGAATATATAACTGGGGAACGGGTATTGGACTTTATTATGCCCGCAGCCTTGCCCGACTTCATCATGGGAGCTTGACTGCCTCTAATCTGAAAGACGACAATAAAGTAATGTTTACACTTATTGTACCTGTTGGTCAGTCGGCTTATTCGGAAGCAGAGCGGTCGCATGAACAAGTCAATCAGCTGGAAGCCTTCCCGCTCGAGGGAAATCCGCTTCCTGTAAAATCTGATCCGGATCTTGACAAGGAGAAAAAAACAATCATGGTTGTTGATGATGATTCTGAAGTTGCTTATTATCTGGAGATGCTGCTTGGCTCCGATTATCAGGTCGTTTGCCGTTTTAATGCAGAGAGTGCACTCGAAGCTATTACAGAGAATGCTCCCGATCTGATTCTGAGTGATGTGGTCATGCCGGGAAAGGATGGTTATTGGCTTTGCCGTGAGATAAAGGAGAGTTTACAGCTTTGTCATATTCCGGTCATTCTGGTTACGGCAAAGACAACCATAGAAAATCAGGTGGAAGGGCTGAATGTAGGTGCTGATGCTTATGTGACAAAACCTTTTGAGCCGCATTATCTGATGGCTCTTATCAAGTCATTGCTCAATAACCGGGAAAAGACACGTAGTTTGCTTAGCCGTTCTACTCAGACAGACAAGATGGACGAGAATGTGCTTTCACCGCAGGATAATATGTTTATGACGGAATTATATCATCTGATGGAGAGTGAGCTTTCTAATCCTGAGCTGGATGTAACAAGAATGACTCAGCTTCTGAAAATATCACGAACTAAATTTTATTATAAGGTAAAAGGACTGACAGGAGAAAATCCGAGTGTCTTTTTCAAAACGTATAAATTAAATCGTGCGGCAGAACTTTTGAAGGAGGGTAAATATACAATCTCTGAAATAGCTGATATGACAGGTTTCAATACATTGTCTCATTTCTCGAAGAGCTTTAAACAGCAGTTCGGAATACCTCCTAGTGAGTATCTTAAATAGTTGGTTAATAGGAGTTTAAAAACATCAGCATATTTCCTGTATTTTTTGTACGAATTTTTAAAAAATATCTCGATGAATTTGTGAAAAGATGCTGATATTTTTGGAAAAGGAATGTGTTGTTTTTTGCCTTTCACGGCTTTCACCGGTTCTTGATGTCAGTAATCCGGTGGAAGCCGTGAAGGGTAAAAAGAAACTTTTATTGATAAATACAATATTTTCAGGCTATTAAAAGCCGGATTCTATCTTTTTGTTTTGGCAATCATAAAAGTTATGGCTGCTATGGAAAGTAAAATTCCGACAATGATATTGGTTGTGAGAGCTTCTCCAAAGACAACGGTTCCAATGAGAATAGCTGTAACGGGTTCGAATACCCCAAGGACGGATGCTTTGGTGGCTCCGATGTTTCGTGTCGCAATAGCCAATGTAGCGGTTGATACGACAGTCGGAAGAATCGCAAGACCGACAAGGTTCAACCAGGCCATGTTTCCTGTAAGTCCGGTTGTTATATGAATGTCGGATAATGTAATTTTCCCTAAGAAGATAATTGCACCTACTGTCAGTGCATAGAATGTAAGCAGGCTGTTTGATATATTGCTGATAATTTTGCTTCGGTTGATGATGACTATAAATAGTGCATAGACTAAAGCCGAACCTAACGAAAGGATGACTCCTATCGGATTGATGGTCTGTGTAGAATCGCTCTGTGTCATGATCACTACCCCTACAAAGGTGAGAATGATGGAAAGCCAGACCGGCCAGGAGGGAACAACCCGCAAAAAGACCATGATGATAGCTACAAGAACCGGATAGAGAAATATAATAGTTGTTGCAAGTCCTGAGGCTATATAGTTGTATGCCTCGAACAAGAATACACTACTTGATGTGTAAAGTAGTCCGAGTATAAGCAACACGCCGGCTTGTTTCCATGAAATCTTGAAACTTTGTCTGCTCAATAAGAGAAATCCACCTAAGAATAATACGGCAATGGCATAACGGAAGAAAAGAATAGATTCGATGGCTGCACCTTCTTTCATTAAAGGAACTCCGAACAACGGATTTAATCCATAGGTTATACCGGTGATAATTCCGGCGGGATACCCGATAATTGCATTTTTACTGATATTTTTCATATTGGCTGAATAGATATTAAATCGTAAAATTTTATATGTGTTTTTTTGATTGTTGATGACTGAATAAAATTCTTGTTCCTGAACTGTCATGCCTCAGAACCTTTAGCCGTTTTTACATTCTGATAGGGGACTTTCTATTCATGAAGATACTTATGTATAAGGAGAAGGCGGTTGTAACCGGGAAACTATCCTGCCCAATTCTCGCGGTCAAGGTTGCGGTAACTGATGGCTTCTGCCAAATGATGAGGTTGTATGTGTTCGGCATTTTCCAGGTCGGCGATAGTTCTCGATACTTTAAGAACACGTTCAAAAATGTCTCCGATAATTTTTTATTTATTATCTTTGTTGCTCAAATGTAATAATATATAATAATGTGTACAAGAGTATGAAAGCAATTCTTTTTATTCGTGTTAGCACAGAGCATCAAGAGTTTGAGGAACAAACTAAAGAACTCAAAAAGAAAGCTATTCAAGATGGTTATTCAGTCAATAATATACTAACAATTGCAGAGAAAGAATCTGCAATTAAATTATCAGAGGAAGAACGAAGCGGTATAAAGAAAATGAAAGAACTAATCGAAAATGACTCTTCTATTAATTGTTTGTATGTTTGGGAAGTTTCTCGTTTGGCTCGTACTAAAAAGGTTTTGTTTAGTGTTCAAGATTATCTGATAAACAAGGGCATACAGCTAAAAGTAATGAGACCAGAAGTTGTCCTTTTAAATTCTGATGGAAGTATTAATACTGGTGCATCAATGGTCTTTACTATGTTTGCAGAAATGGCAGAGCAAGAAATGATACTTAAAAAGGCTCGTTTCGCTCGAGGAAAAGCTCGTTGTAACAGTCTAGGAAAGACTAATAACGGACGAGTTGTTTTTGGTTATACTAAGGATGAGAATGGGTATATTATTGTTCACGAACAAAATGCTAAAGTCGTTAGATATATATTTAATACCTATGTCACAACAAATAATAGTGCTAATTCTATATATAAAGAGTTAGTTGCACGAGGTTGGATAAATAGGCGAAATAGAGGTGAAAGAACAGCTATTACTAATATTTTATCTAACGAAGCATATTATGGAGGAAAGGCAAACAGAAGTAATCATAAATATCCACCAATAATTACAAAAGAACTTTTTGATAGTGCAGCTGAGAAAAGAAAAAATAGTACTAAAATGAGTAAGGATAATACAAAGTGGTTTCATCATGCTCATGGGTTGGTAAGTTATAATTATAACGGTACTTGGTTTAAGATGATAATTAGACATGGGAGATTAGCATATTATTGTGAACAGTCTAAAGTCTCAATCAGTTCCAATGTATTGGATAGCTTAACTTGGTGGTATGCTAGAAGATATGAATTGAAGCGTAATTTAATTAGTGATGAAGAAGAAAAGCAAAATAATAAGCGTATTATAAATACTCTTACTGATAAGTTAGAAGTTTCAAAGAGGTATATACAAGAGTTAAAAGAACAGCAAGAACGAATTGATGATTTATTTATAAGTGGTCGTTGGGATAGAAATAAGCATTTGAAAAAGATACAAGAATTAGATAAAATATTGTCTGAGGAAAAATCAAAGATTGCATATTATAATGCAGAAATAGAAAGACTTAGTGTATATGATGAAGAGAGTGCAATTAACATACGCTTTAAATATCCTAACTATAAAGATATACATTTTTTGGAGCGTATGGAAGATGAACAAGCTATAAAGAATATTATACAGCGTAGTATAGCTGCAATAAAAGTGATTCCTCAATCTAATAAGCATTATATAATAGAAGTTGAGTATGTGAAGGAAATACCTATAGAGGAAGTCAAATTTGAATTTTGGGTCAATGGTAATAATTTAAATCTAATTCAAATCCGAGGTAATGAAAGACATGATTCAAAAGAATTAATAAAACGCATATATACACGAAAACGCTATGAATAATAAGATAGGTAACTCCTTCTAACTTTCATAGAAGTAACCTATTATACTTCATAGAACGGTTCTGCATGAAAAATTCTGGAAAAATTTTCTCCTACGTTGTACACAATTTGGTTTTCTAATATTTTTCGGGTATATTTGAATCACAAGGAACAATACAATAATTAAAAAACGGAAAGATAGTACGTTTATCCTCGTTTGAGGAAATGTACTATCTTTTTTTTATTTAGTAATTTAATAATCAGAATATTATGGAAAATATTAATTATCAGTTTACTCAGGTACCAACAAAGCTTATGATACTATTGGATGTTAATTGCAGAAGCATGTTATTCACTTTATGTCAGTTAGCTAGTCATTATGCAAAAGATGGTGGCAGATTCTTCCGCACTAATGCAGATTTAGCATTAGAAAGTAGATTAAGTCAAAAGCTCGTTATAGCAACCATAGATACGCTATATACTCATGGAATAGTGGAGATATGGAGTGCTGGTAAGGGGAAAGGAAAGCATGCTAACTATTATAGGTTGAATTATGCAAGGTTCAAAGAATTTGAGAGCCTCAGAATGGATGAGTTAAAGAATCCCGAATTACAACTTCCAATAGTTGATTATCGTGCTAAGGGTTATTCACCAAGTTATTTAAAAAAGAATACTCAAAATGTTTCCCAAGAAATTCCCAATGATTTCCCTAGAATTTCCCAAATTACCAACAATATAAATAATATAGAAAATATAGATAATGAAGATAATATAAATAATAAAGAAATAGAAAATAGTAATATTGATAATATAGAAGATGAGTATAATAAAAGAATTAATGAATTATTAAAAGGAGGAATGAAGGTTGAGAATATACTAATTAACTTAGCTAAAGAAGATTGGGAATGCTTCAAGTTCTTCAAAAGTAAACTTAAACAGAATGATGACTTTAAACCACATTATAGAAGCTTGTTGCCTTTGGTCAATGACTTGATTCAACAATATGAACCTTGTTAATTTATTTACTTCAAAATGGTTATTTTCTTACTCTAGATGATATTTATCATTAGAAGTAACAATAAAGTTACTTCAAGGATAAATGATTAAATAGAGTAAAGTATGAATAATAATATCATTAAAGAGATAAAAAGAAAGGTAGAAGAACTTCAAGAACTTATAGTAAGATTAGAACAGCCTCAACAGACAGAAAAAGAGAAACTAGACTATGTGAATCTTTCGGAAGGTAACAATGAGGATAAACTGAATAGAATAACGGAACAGATAACTCAATACGATATAAACATAATTCCAACTCCACATGATTCACAGTTAGTCAGATGTGCTATAGTCAATGAACTAGAGGACAAAGGAATGAAGTATTGGCACATTATAAGGTCTATGGCTGATAATTATGATGAGGCTGAACAGACTAAGAGATATGTATATTTACTATCAAGAAAGGACAAAATAAGCATCAACTTTGGAACTGTTGTAAATCGGTACAAGGATGCAATAGACAAATATAACAGAAAGTTAAATATAAATGATGATGGAAACAACTAAACAATCAGTAGAGAGAAGCGGAAATCTAAATCCAATGTGGGGTAAGCGACAATCCCTAGATACCAAGAAAAAGATTAGTGACAGTCAGCGAAAACGATATGCAGCTATCCGAAAAGCAATTAGAGAGCAAGACATATTACAATTTGCCCAAACCAACTATGAGGCAAGAAATGAGCTTATACATCAACTTCTAGACAAGAATAACATATCCTTTGACAATATTCAACAAGCAGTGAATTTTGTGGCATTTTTACTTGAAAAAGAGCGAGTTAAAGATATTATAAGAGAGGAAATCAATAAACTCTTAGTCAATGATTGACACGGGTAGTACGATGTAAAATTATAGATTTTACATAACTAATTGATTATCAGTATAGGAAAACGGTTTGTCGTTTATTCCGCTTCTTGCTTTTTTCTGCCTCTAGTTGATGGCTTGGTATATAATTTCCCTTTTCTGATAATACACCTACTATTCTGATATAGTTGAGGGTCATCTTCTGATAATTTAGAAAAGTAATTATTCAATGATGCTTTACTAATTCCAAGTTCTTCGGCTGTATGCTTATCATACATTGAGGCTGGTGAGCCATAATATTCATGCACACCATTTAACTCTAGGTGGATTATATTTCTGTATTCTTCCATATTTATATATTTTCTACAAAGTTACTAGAAATATTATCTATATTCAAATAGAATCATATTTTTAACTGGGTTTAACTTCAAATATTATTCTATTTCAAATAGAATAACTATCTTTGTGGTGTGAGAGATAAGGATAGTAATAACAGTCAAAACTTAAAAAGATATGAAGGCAATTCAATTCAATAGTTCAAATGTGATAACAACAGCGGTTAAGTGTATGCAGCATGATATGGATGAGGCTACAGCAGTAAGTAAAGGTATGATGGCAGAGACTTTGAAAAAACGAATGATGAGAGGTGAAGTAGTTAGATTCTGTTATGAAAAGCTAGACGGTACAATCCGTTATGCTGTTGGAACATTACAGTCGGATGCCGTTAAAGCAAATATAGAAGGTACAGGCATCCCAAAACGATTCTATGGAATGTTTGCCTATTTAGATTTACAAAAGATGCAATGGAGAGGGTTTAAGATTGAAAGACTAATTGGAATTGTTGATTGATAGGTGGGGTAATCCCACCTATTTTGTTGCCGTATTATTCTATTTTAAATATAATCATATTTTTAACTGGGTTTAACGGTAAATATTATCCTATTTCAAATAGAATCACTATCTTTGTACTGTAATCAAAAAGCAAGAAGATATGAACACTACAGAGATAATAAATAAAGCACTGAAAGTATTAAATAGTCAAGATTGGTATTGGTATATGTCGGATTACCAAGTAAGCGAAATGAAGGATAAAGCTTATAGTACAATGCGTTACTTTGTTGAATTGGTTGCTTCTATCAGTGATGCAACAATAAGAAAAGCCATGAGAGAGCTTTGGACTGTTACTTATAACTACATGGGATTAAGTTCTCCTATGAGTTCTCCAACTGATATACAGACTAAAGAATATAATGATAGAAAAGCAGAATTGATGGCTGTTATCCTTCCATCATATAATATGGCAGCATAATATGGAAATGGCGATGTATATAATGAGAGTTTTGAAGAGTCAATTAATGGTTGTATGGTCTTGGGGATTCAACTCCCCCAAGGCTATAGCCAACGGACTTAGTTTCAGAGTTCAAGGTTTCAAATTTAAGGGAACTGTAGAAGTTGTATATAATGAAGGTACTGACTTGTTTGATATTTCATTCATTAAAAGAAATAAGGTTGTTGAGATTATCGAAGGTATCTACATAGACCAGCTTATTACAGTTATTGATAATCATGTTGAGAAGGTTGATAATTATAAAGAACGTGTTGAAGCTGAATATTCACTTTTTTAGAAAAGTGGTTATAGTTTGATAATCAGCAGCCTCTTAAAATGAGAGGCTGTAATATATTCACTTACATATTAATAAACTTAAAACTGAAAATTATGAGCGTAAAGAATAGTACAACTGTAGCAGATTATATAGAATGGGATAAGGCGGTTAACTTAGTACATAGATTATTCAATGATGGTGAATATCGTATGTCATTGCTTATTGGGTGTGGCATCTTCTTTGGATTGCGTATTTCTGACATTTTGCAGCTTACTTGGGAAATGTTATTATCTGATAAGTCTTTTGAGTTGATTGAAAAGAAGACAAAGAAGCGTAGAGAGATTAGAATCAATTCTAACTTTCAGAAGCATGTACAAAAGTGTTATGATGCTCTCAACATAACAGATAGGTCGGAGAGGTGTTTTGTAAGCCGCAAGAATAGCGTTTATAGTATCCAGCGTATAAATGTCTTATTAAAAGGAATTAAGGCTAAATACGGCTTAAAGTCAGTCAAGAACTTTAGTTCTCATTCCCTCAGAAAGACATTTGGAAGGCATGTATATGAAATGGCGGATACAAATGGAGAAATGGCTTTAGTTATGCTTTCAGAACTGTTTAATCACTCAAATATAGCAATAACAAAACGCTATCTTGGATTAAGGAAAGAAGAAATATTGCACTGTTATGACTTATTAGAGTTTTGATAAAAAGACGTATATTTGCAAAATGAAAAAATATGAAGATAAAAGAGATAAGCCCATTTGAGAAGCAAGATATATTTCATAACCGTATGATAAAGGATTACAAGGACGGAATAATACCACATTCTTCCGTCTTTGAGCCATATTTCAAATGGAAAATGGGAAAATGCAGTCATTCTGAAATCACAAGGGAAATGGCTCTTAAGATGATGGAAGAAGTCTCTACATTACTTGATGGGTATTATGAGAAGCATCCAAATGCATACGATAATATGGATGTTTATATTAATGAAGACCCTTGGCAGCAATATAAAGGATTTGAAACTGATAAATATATCGTTTCATATCTTGAGGGTATTGAAGGAGAATTGTGTAATATTTTAGAACTACTTGCTTAATTCTAAGCTTTATGAATAATATTGAAGAAAATATTTTATTTAAAGAGGATTTCTATTCAGATGATAATTTTGTTAAAGTTGAATATCCACCATATACGTCTATAGAATTGTTTGCAGGAGCAGGTGGATTGGCTTTAGGATTTGAGCAAGCTGGTTTAAAATGTTTGGCTCTAAATGAATTTGATAAATATGCCTGTCAAACATTAAGAAAAAACAGGCCAAATTGGAATGTTATTGAAGGAGATGTTCATAACATTTCATTTAAAGACTATTTTGGGAAAGTCGATATGGTGTCGGGTGGTTTTCCTTGTCAAGCATTTTCTTATGCGGGAAAAAAATTAGGGTTTAATGATGCTAGAGGTACATTATTCTTTGAGTTTGCAAGAGTTGTTAATGAAGTAAAGCCATTAATCTGTATTGGAGAAAATGTACGTGGCTTATTAACTCATGATAATGGAAAAACTCTGCAAGGTATGATTTCCGTATTAGATGAGATTGGTTATAATGTTGTAACTCCTATCCAAGTATTAAAAGCGGTAAATTACAAAGTTCCACAAAAGAGAGAAAGATTAATTATTGTTGGAATTAGAAAGGATATAAATATTAAGTATAACTATCCTAAACCTTATTCTTTTATATACAATTTAAAAGATGCTTTAAAAAAAGGAGTTCTATATAATTGTGATTGTCCTGAATCTATATATCCTAAATATTCAGAAAGAAAGAGAAAAGTTCTAGAGTTAGTTCCGAAAGGTGGATGCTGGAGAGACCTACCTAAAGAAGTAGCGTTAGAGTATATGGGTAAAAGTTATTATTCTGGTGGTGGAAAAACTGGAGTAGCAAGAAGACTTTCATGGGGTGAACCTTGTTTAACTCTTACATGTAGTCCTGCACAAGGACAAACAGAAAGATGTCACCCCGATGAAACCCGCCCTCTTACAGTTAGAGAATATGCTCGTATTCAAACATTTCCCGATGATTGGGATTTTGTGGGCTCTATTGGAACTCAATACAAACAGATAGGGAATGCCGTACCTGTAAATTTAGCAAAAGAAGTTGGCTATTCTATTATTGATTTCCTTAATAGATACTACAGAGAATCAAAGCCAGAATAGTAGCTTAAATTGTCTGATGCTATTTGATTCAATAAACTCCTACCATGTCTTGCGGCATCTTGTTGAATTGTTTGTAACGCAGTATTGCATGATGTTTGTGTACATCCTTTTGCTGTGATTACATCTTGTATTGCTGTGGGTAAAGCTTGGTATATTTCAAATAGAGCGTTATCCCTCCCCGATAATAAAGCATAAAATTTATCACCCGAGATTCTGAAAACTCTTGGGTGATTATAAATTTTACCATTTAACTTTCCTGTCCACTGGGTGTTAAATGAGTCTGTAGATATAACTTGAACCCAATAACATTTTGCGTTAGGATTTTCTTCTGCAAGATGTTGTAGTTTTTGATATAAAGCCTCTGCAGCACCACTATTCATAGTATTATGTTTGTTTTTAATATCTGCAAATAGTGAATTATCTAAAGCTTTAATATCCCAACCACTTAAATTTCCTCTTTGGTATCCATTTATACTGCCAAGCATCATTTCATGGAAAGTTCCAATTGCATTTGTAACAGTCTTATCTATTTGACGAGAAATTTCTCTATTGATTAGCTCTTCATCACTAAGGTTTTCAAAGGCCTTATCAAAAGAAAGTTTAAAGACATCCAACTTATTGCTATATAGTTTTTCTACAGATATTGATTTATTTGCATCAACATAGGCATTGTAAAGATACTCTACATTAGCAAGAAATTGTTTATCATCAATGAAATCAACATATTTATTCTTCATGACATTTTATTTTTAACCAAAAATAAGAATTTTCTTTTATTTCTGCAATGATAACAATAAAATGTTCACTAATATTCAGAAGTGAATATTGGAATATGAGTTTAAATGGCTGATAATAAATTATTTACATAGAAAATTTAATATGTAGCGCAAAATGGATATTCACTTTTATCTGTTTTGCGCTATTTTTGTATATTCAAGTTGATTAAAAATTCATATATTTACATCCATATTGATTTTTATATCACTATGAGAGAAATAGACAATATAAAGAGAATTATGGATGAGGCTCGTATGAGCCAAAGGGAACTGTCACAGAGAAGCGGTATAGCCCATGAAACAATATCCAAAATTCTAAATGGGAAATATCCTCTTAGCCATAAGTTATTGGTCAAGATTGCTGATGGTTTGAACATTCCTATATCTGAATTAATGGAAGATGCTATAACTCCTATCACTGTTGGGGTACAAGGGTATATTGAGTATGATAATGAGATAATCAAGATTAAATCATTCCGTCAATTACAGAAGTTAGTGCAACAGATAGAGTATGAGACTAGTGTTCTACCAAAACAAGTGAAGGAAATCAAAGCTCTAAATGAGAAAAATCTAAGGTTGATTAAAAATTCAATAAATGGAAACAACTATGAATTTAACATCAATGACTTTGAGCTAATTCAAACACATGATGCAACTAAGGTAGATTGTTGGGCTTTCAAAACAGCATCCGACACTAAAGATGGCATTATCTTAGACTTAGGTAACCAATGTTCGGGCTATCCGTTTAACCTACATGGACACATGTTCTATACCTCAGAATCGGCTTATCTTTGCGGTCAATTTTCGCATAATACAGAAGAACATAAACGCATTCAAAATCAGCTATTATATGAAAAAAACGGCTACACAGCCAAAAAGAAGGTGAAAAACGCAAACAAAGCATTAATAAGAGCCGATTGGGATTCATTCAGAACTGAATGGATGTTGTATGTTATATGGGCTAAATGTCAGAATAGAGATTTTGCAGAAAAATTAAAATTACTCCCTCCAAACGCAATCATAATTGAAAATAGTACGACAATACATGAGGGTACAAGTTCATCATGGGGATGCAAGAATGTGGAACTTGAAGAGGCTAGGGATAAGGTAAAGCGTTACACTACCTTACAATACATGAAAAAGGTACGAGAGGGAAAAATAAAAAAGAATAGCCTAGAATTAGATGCGCTTATTCAATCTGAGAGCGATAAGATTCAATATATTGGGACGTATTCAGATGGTAGAAATTATATGGGTAAGATATTGAAACGCTGCCAATTAGCGTTACTAAACAATACTGAACCAAATATTAATTATGATTTGTTAAGGTCAAAGAGGATATTTCTATTGGGGGAATTATTAACCTTTTAATAGGTTTAAATCATAAAAGAGCTACATAAGTCTATATTAGACCCATGTAGCTCTTTTATTAGGATAGTTATGTTACAAAAGCTTCATTGCAACTTTTAGAGTTTCTTCTTTTACAGTTACCAGTTCTCCTAAATTCTTTAATGTGAATCCGTTATTCTGCATAAAGGAACGGCATTTACGGATTATCTGTCGTTTGGCTCTTTCATTAACTTTTTCCTTTTCACTATCATAATCTTTGAACCACTTCTTTCTGTAGTAGTCGCCATGATAGCCCCAACATTTGTTCCAAGATGTAATATGTGTATGCCGATAATGGGTAACCATGTTTGCAAACCATAACATATAATCATTATTCTCAAATATAGTCATTAGGTATTCAGAACCATCAAACCAATAATCACAGATAGGACAATATACCTTATAGTAGTTATCGTTTATTCTTTTTATCATATAATTTGACTTTAAATACTGATTATTACTTAATTTTTGATATAATCTCTAGTGCTTTATTTGGATTACTTATCATCATTATTCGCAAAGGAATTACTAAATTCTCATTACATTCATCACAACATCTTCCCGATTTTGCTGGAAAAGCATTATTACCATAACCTTTATAAGGTCTACCACAAATAGAACATCTTTGGATATTATTTTTTTTCATATAAATCAATTTATAAATTTAACAAATATAATTATAGAGCCTATTGGTGAGCGACCAATATCCTACTGGCTCTCAGCTGAATGTAGGAGCTTCAACTGTTGTCTTTCGATTGATTTGCTCGGTATCTCTCGTTGACGATGCAAAGTAAATGAAAAGTGCTGAGGCTAATAGTGTACACTTATGTACTGTACACTGAACATACACGATGTACATAAAAAAATCCACCTAAGATATAGGTGGATTAAGAATATTATTTTAGATATACTGTAGTAGTTATTTTTTCTTTAACGTGTTTTTCAAATCTTCAAAAGGGTTATTATCATCCTTACGGTAAGCTGTGTTGCCATTAGACTGGCGTAAACCATCCTCGCCAAATATTAGTTCTGCTCTTACCCATTTTTTATTTTCCTTGTTACAGAGCGTGTCTATGAATTGTGCTAGATTTACTTTTTTGTCAATCCATTTTAAACCATAATGAGGCTTAGTACCATTACCTGAAAAATAATATATAAAATCTTCAAAAGGAGTTGTTGATTTTAAAAACTTGCCATCTATCAAGAAGGTATAAATAGATTTGAATTGTTCTTCGTTATAATCCAAGTTATAATGAAACAATTCATTTGATACTTTTTTATCGTTATTGGAGATAGGTTTTGGCTCATTCAATAGTTTTTCAAGGAAATCACATGCTAAAGTAATTTCCCTTTTTCTTATAATATGGTATTTTTGTTCAAAATATGTCCGTTTGTTCTTATTAATATCAAAATCATAATCAAACCATTTCGATTTCTCGTAGTTTGCTAAAGACTCTTTAAATTTATTGTAATATATAACTACCTTATCTCTAAATAGTTGACTTTTAACATAGCACGAAAAGGCACATGTTTCAAATCCTTTTCTTTTATAGGCAAGAACTCTACCCCAATCCTCAATGTCTAATTTTCCATTGCATATTGCATTAATATTGCGATAGTAACCATTATAAATAGCATTTATAAACTTAAAAAATTTTCTTGTATCCATATTGATGAATTTTGGAAGACAAAAATAATAATAAATATCTTGCTACTAGGCAATTATACGTATATTGTGATATTGGCATAATATTAATTAGTTTAATTACTTAAAAAATGTACCAAACTAGTGTCATCTATTTTCTCATTTATAACAGAATCTTCTAGTGATATATCGTTTACTTTTGTACCCAAAATAGAGTCTTCTACTGATATGTTGATAGAAGCGTTATGATTTTCGTTTCTCTTTATAATTAAATTCATAATCGAATAGGCATAAATATTAATTAAGCTATTTAGTTCACAACATTCTATTTTTAAATACTTAATATCAGATGTTTTTGTGTCTATTTCCATTTCTTCAATGATACTATCTAATATACTTATAATTACATTATTATCGGTCTCTAATAAGAGTGAATATGTTGATTTTGTTTTAAAAATATATAGTTCTTTATATTCTGTTATTGATAACGAGGATAAATTACAATTACTTATTCTTAAAGTATTGGTCTCTTTAATAGATACGAAACTAAAGGTGCAATTGGTAAATTTTATATTAGCCCAATTACAATATAAGATAGCATTTTCTATTTTAATATTATTAAGTTCGACTGTATTTTCAAAAACAAATGGATTGTCTATGGAGAAAAGTAGGTGAAGAATAGTTTGGAAAGACCTTTTATGTTGTTTATTTGTGTTCTCATTAATATAATTGCAGAAAATATTAGTAATAATAGGTGCATATCTTTTATCTTCTTTAGCTAATTGGTAAAGTGCATATATACCACCTATTACAATACCTTCATTGTCATCATTTAAATAGCCTATTGCTTCACCAAATCTTTTGTCATTACTATTTTGTACGGATATATCATTTTGTCTAACTTGTTCATTTACTTGGCGTATTTGTTGTGCTATTTTTTTGTTATTAAGATATAGTCCCCATATAACACAAATCCCTCCAATAGCAGTTAATATCGTAGCCAATAACTTTCCTTTATTATCTATGTCTGGACCATAAAAATAACTTGCTATATCCTCATAATGATAACATAGCAAGAATAATAACAGTATTATTATTAATGTCACTTCGATAACAGTAATTTTATTTTTTATTTCCATTCCAATATATATCAATAAGTTAGTATGAGACAAAAATAAATATAAAGATTCTTTTTGTGTGGTCTTTATATAAGAATCTTGATGTAATGTTATGAAGCGAATATAATTAACTAATACTGATTATATTGTCAGTTATATATTGGATATATTTTTGAACGTGTAACTTTCAGAATGCGGTCGTAGGCACGTGCTGAAAGATGGAAACGCTCCATGGCATTGCGAAGTAATGAGAGCCCTTTTTCGTCTGGAAGTGCATATTGGTGTAACAGACGTGATGACATTTGTGCGTTACAGTGGACTCCTGTGTCATGAGCAAATCGGCTGGCTTGTATCTGTCTTGCCCGGATAACTCGTTCGCGTATAGCTGCACTCGACTCACCTTTAGTCTGTTCAGACAGTTTTTCGAAAGGGACAGGGACTATTTCTATTTGTATGTCGATACGGTCGAGTAGCGGACCGGATATTTTGTTCAGATAACGTTGAACTTGTCCGGGGCTGCATACGCAGTGACGCGTTGGGTGATTATAATAGCCGCATGGACACGGGTTCATGGAGGCTATGAGCGTAAAGCTGGCAGGATATTCTAATGTATATTTAGAACGTGAAATAGTTATCCGACGGTCTTCAAGTGGTTGACGAAGGACTTCGAGTACGCTCCGGTTGAATTCAGGCAGCTCGTCAAGAAAGAGTACACCGTTGTGGGCAAGGCTGATTTCTCCAGGCTGGGGACTGCTTCCGCCACCTACCATGGCTACTTGTGAGATTGTGTGATGAGGGCTGCGGAAAGGGCGTACAGCTATCAATGAAGAATCTTTACCAAGCTTTCCGGCAACTGAGTGTATCTTAGTTGTTTCCAGGCTTTCTGCCAGTGTCAGAGGGGGGAGAATACTTGGAAGGCATTTCGCCATCATTGATTTTCCACTACCTGGTGCGCCTATCATAATGAGGTTGTGCCCGCCTGCTGCTGCAACTTCAAGTGCGCGCTTTACATTTTCTTGTCCTTTTACGTCGGCAAAATCGAAAGGGAAGTTATCCTGGCTTCGATAAAACTCTTCTCGGGTATTGACTATTGTTGGTTCTAAGGTACGAATCCCGTTGAAGAATTCAATTACCTCAGTAATATTTTCTACTCCATATACTTTCAGGTTGTTGACAACAGCAGCTTCTCGGGCATTCTGCTTGGGAAGAATTAATCCTTCCAGTCCTTGTTCACGGGCGCATATAGCAATAGGAAGTGCTCCTTTGATAGGCTGCAAATTACCGTCTAATCCTAGCTCTCCGATGATTAGGTAACGGTTCAGTTTGTCGGATGACACAGTTCCTGTAGCAGCAAGTATACCGATAGCTAGGGGAAGATCGTATGATGATCCTTCCTTTCGGATATCAGCAGGTGCCATGTTTACAACAATCTGGCAGGTGGGAAATTTATAACCGTTGACTTGCAGTGCAGACATGATGCGTTCATGACTCTCTTTTACGGCAGAATCGGGTAAACCGACTAGAAAAAATTTAATACCGCGTGAACTGTTGACTTCAATGGTCACAATTGTTGCGTCGATACCTTGTACCGCTGCTCCGAATAATTTGGTTAACATGAAGAGATTATTTTATTTCTTTTCCTCTTTTTTGATAAGTTGCTCTACTGTCGTATACAGATCTTTTTCCGTTAAGTCTTTATCAAGGACTTTTCGGTTGCGGTCTATTAAAATATTTGCAGGCAGTTTATGTATGTTATTCTGTTTGACAACCTGATTGCTCCAGCCTTTGTAGTCGCAGACTTCAATCCATTGTTTGCTGTCTTCTTTACAAGCTTCAAGCCATTTCTTTTTTTCGTAGTCGAGTGAGATGTTGAGCACTCTGAATTTCTTTTCCGGAAATTCCTTTACCATTTTGGCTAGTGAATCACGTACGGATACACTTGCTTTATCCCAACTGGCCCAGAAGTTCAAAAGTGTGTAATTATTCTCTGAACTAGTCCATGTCACATATTTGCCACTACGGTTTTTGCATGAAAAATATGTGAGGTATTTTTCATTTCTTTCTGTTTTGTCTTTAGGAGGTATTGACTTTAAAGCCATACTTAATATGCGGCTGTCTTTTATGTTTCCTCCAAGTGGCTCTATCAGACTTCTGGTCTTTTCAATGTCAGGCTGAGGTACTTGTACGAAATAATCGTTGATGAGATAGGCTGATACAAATGAGTGCGGATGTTGTACAATAAACTCTTCTGCTTTTTGAGTGATAGCCGTACTGTCTTTTAGGTTTTGCAAACTTTCCAGAAATTTTCCATATACACCATTCTCTCCGTCACCGCTGATAACCGGATTTTCAAAACTTCCCTTAAGAGTCATATGCAGTGTCTTATCTGCAAATACAGGTATCGTTTTTAACATATCGGGCGAAACTAGCCGGAATAATGTTAATGTATCAGGTGAAAAAGTATATGTAAACTTTCCGTCCTTGAGAATAATAGTATCAAGCTTGGAAACAGGATCGTCATAAACAACCAGAATTTCGTCGGAACTACAATTTTGCAGTTCGCCTTGTAAAACAAACTCTGGTTTCTTTTTACATGAAGCCAAGCAGATTGCAATCGTCAGGAAGAATACTATTTTTCTCATGTTTCCATTTTTATTTTCTGCGAAAGTACTAAATTATTTGTAATAAAAAAACCGGAATACAAGGGAATGTATTCCGGTTTTCCAAAAGATATGATAAAATCAATTACTTGATTTCGTTAGCATATTTAGCAAATTCGCGGTCGATCTGAGCTTTTGCAGCCAGAGTTGCATCTTTCTGAGCAACCTTAGCCATGCTAGTCTTAACCAAATCAGCGTTGTTTGTTCTTGCACCTACGATAGCCATCAAGTAGTCAGTGTAAGCATCAGGATTCTTAACTGCATTCAAAGTATTTTTAGCTTTGTTGTAGTCTTTAGCCAGAATCTGAGCCAAAGCAGCTGAGTTAGTCTTAGTATCACCGAATGCCTGTACAGCGCGATCGTACTGACCTTGTTTGATATACAAGTTGCCCAGAGCTTCATTAGCTGTGTTAGCACCAGTTGATTTGCTTAAGTAAGTTTCAGCGTTAGCTACATTACCCTTAACCAATTCGATGTAACCAAGGTTAGTGTTAACTTCAGGAGCGTTAGCGTCTTTGCTAGCAGCTTGTTTGAAGTAGTTTTCAGCTGTAGTGAAGTCACCGTTAGCATAAGCCATCATACCCAAGTTGTTGTATGCACGGAAATCGTTAGGATACAATTCTGTAGTTTTCTTGTAGATAGCTTCCTGACGAGCTTTGTCGTTTGTCAGAGTAGCAGCGTACAGCAATTCGTTTGCGCTTAATACCTTAGCATCAGTATCGAATGCTTCGTTGATTTCTTCATCGCTACGACCGATAACGTCATAGTTTGCAGTCAAGCGAGCACGACGCAACTGAGGAAGGATTTCGTCAGCCAAAGTCTTGTAAACTGAAGAAATGTTCTTGATTTCAGTTTCACGCTGTTCTGGATCGTTATACATAGAAAGAACACGCAAGATCAGGTCTTTATCCTGGATGTTTGATTTAGAAACCAATTCCTGGAAACCATCCCAGTCCTGAGCAGTATACTTAGTGTCTACTGTAGTTTCGATCTTACCTTTCTTCAATTCTTTGTTCAAATACTTTTCAGTGTTGTTCTGACGATTTTCAGCCAAAGTAGTATTCAATTTAACACCACCATCAGGAGAAGCATAAGCAGAAACTTCGATGTTGTTCAACTTATAGTTCTTAGTATCGCCTGCAACTGTTACAACCTGCTTGTTGAAGTCTTTCAAACCTTCAGACTTCAATTCGCTTGCGCGAAGGTTAGCCTGCTGGATCAAGAACATGATCTGTGCTTCTTTAGCTTGTTTGATGATACGCTGGAATGCGTCTGGAGCCAAAGCTGCGTTAGCAGAGTTTACAGTAGGAAGTTCTGAAGTAGCGATAACACCATCAGCAATCTTTACAGAAGGAATAGTGTATTCTTTTTTACCTTTTTTGATCTTGAAATCAAGATACAATTCAGATTTAGCCATTTCAGGAACATAGTCGAAAGAGGCTTTCATTGTATAAGTACCACCAGTCTTGTAAGAGATTGTCTGGTCGTTACCTTGTACTTTTTCACCCTGGAATGTAGCTGGCTGGCCTTTAGCTTCACCGCCATCCCATCTCAATACTGGAGTTACTTCAACGATAGCGTTCTTTTTGAAGTACTTTTCGGGGAACTTACCTGTGATAGTAACAGGAACTTTACCTCCGACAGCTTCTAACACTTCTGGATTTGTTGTGAAGTAGTCAGCGGATAATTCGCCCATCTTGCTACATGAAGAGAAAGCAAGGACTAACAATGCCACTAAAGGCAAATACAACTTCTTAATCATGATTTTTTAAATATTAGGTTTGTTATAAAAATATAATCTAGCTGTTTTTTTATTCTTTTGGGGGCAAAGATAAGAAAAACTCTATTAGGTGTGGATGTTTTAACCTCCTTTTTTTTAAGAGATATTAAAAAAAAGATTAAATTAAGTCATTTTCTCTTTCTCTGCACCTTGATACTTAATGTTTCTAGGATGATGCCCGATGATTTCTTGTCGTAATCTGTTCTTGTCTATGTGTGTATAAATTTCAGTTGTTCCGATGCTCTCATGTCCTAACATGCATTGTATTGCACGTAAGTTCGCTCCACCTTCTAATAAATGAGTAGCAAAGGAATGCCGGAATGTATGTGGACTTATTTTCTTTTTTAATCCAATCAGGCTGGCTAATTCCTTTATAATATGGAATACCATAATACGGGAAATGTTTTTCCCGAAACGGCTGATAAATACAAAGTCTTCATATTCCGGTTTGATGAGTCCCTGGTTCCGTTCGATAAAATAGTTCCGGATTTCATTGATGGCACGAGGAGATATAGGTACAAGGCGTTGTTTGCTCCCTTTCCCTTCGACTTTTATAAAGCCTTCGTCAAAATACAGATCGGATATTTTCAGGTTGCATAACTCAGAAACTCGGAGCCCGCAGCTGTATAAGGTTTCTAGAATCGCACAATTTCGCTGTCCTTCACGGGTGCTTCGGTCTATACTTCCGATGAGGGTATCGATCTCTTCTACGCTTAGGACATCGGGAAGATGTTTTCCGATTTGAGGAGATTCCAGTAGTTCTGTAGGATCTTGCTGGATATAGTCATCCAGTACCAGAAAATGGTAAAAAGAACGTATGCCGGAAAGTATGCGCGCCTGTGACCGCGGGTGAATTCCGATATCATGAAGTCCGGCGGAAAATGTTTCCAGGTCTTGTAAGGTAACTTGGGTATAATCGATATTCTCTAATGTCAGGTATGCGAATAATTTATCCAAATCTGTGAGGTAAGCCTGTACTGTATTTTCAGAGAGAGATTTTTCTAATTTCAGATATTGCTTATACTTTATTATTATCTTCTCTCTTTTCACATAAGTTTTCATTTCTTTTTCGTATCTTTGTGCCAAATTTCTCAACAAAGGTATTAAAAAGTTTTAGTTTGAATAGGTATGAGAATACAAATAATCAATGGTCCCAATATCAATTTATTGGGGAAACGAGAACCTTCAATTTACGGTGCTGTTTCTTTTGAAGATTATTTGGTGACGCTGAAAGCACAGTATCCCGATGTACAGATAGAATACTATCAGTCGAATATAGAGGGGGAATTGATTAATAAAATCCATGAAATAGGGTTTTCTTATGATGGAATTGTGCTGAATGCAGGAGCTTATACGCACACTTCTATAGCTTTGCAAGATGCTATCCGTGCTGTAACAACTCCTGTCATTGAAGTGCATATCTCGAATGTACATACCCGGGAAGAGTTCCGGCATAAATCTATGATCTCTTGTGCTTGTAAAGGAGTGATATGTGGCTTCGGACTTGATTCGTACAGACTTGCTTTGGAAGCACTTTTATATACAAAGAAATAATACATTTAGAATAAGAACAAAATATGATGCTCAAACAAACAAAAATCGTTGCGTCCATTTCGGACTTACGTTGTGAAGTAGATTTTATCAGAGACCTTTTTAATGCCGGTATGAATGTTGTTCGTATGAATACAGCTCATGCCAGTCGTGAAGGATTCGAAAAATTAATCAGTAACGTGCGTGCGGTATCAAACCGTATCGCTATCCTGATGGATACAAAAGGTCCGGAAGTACGTACTACTGCAAGCGCAGAAGGTCCTATTGATTTTAAAACAGGAGATAAAGTACGTATTGTTGGCAATCCTGCACAGGAAACTACTCGTGAATGCATTGCTGTGACCTATCCGGGCTTTGTACACGATTTGTCGGTTGGTGCCGATGTATTGATTGATGACGGTGAACTGGAACTGAAGGTTGTAGAAAAGAGTGAAGATACTTTGTTTTGCGAGGTTTGTAACGACGCTACACTGGGAAGCCGTAAGAGCGTGAATGTTCCGGGTGTACGTATAAACCTTCCTTCACTGACTGAAAAAGACAGAAACAATATTCTTTATGCAATCGAAAAGGATATTGATTTCATCGCACATTCATTTGTACGCAATAAGCAAGATGTACTTGACATTCGTGAAATATTGGATGCACACAAGAGCGACATTAAGATTATTGCAAAGATTGAAAATCAGGAAGGTGTAGATAATATTGATGAAATACTTGAGGTAGCTGACGGAGTTATGGTTGCTCGTGGTGACTTAGGTATTGAAGTTCCTCAGGAACGTATTCCGGGTATTCAGCGTCAGCTTATCAAGAAATGTATTCTGGCAAAGAAACCGGTTATCGTAGCAACTCAGATGCTGCACACTATGATTAACAACCCACGTCCTACTCGTGCAGAGGTTACAGATATTGCAAATGCAATCTATTATCGTACAGACGCGCTGATGTTGAGTGGTGAAACTGCATATGGAAAATATCCGGTAGAAGCTGTTAAGACAATGGCCAAGATTGCTGCACAGGCTGAAAAGGATAAAATGGAAGAAAATGATATCCAGATTCCTTTGACTCCGGAAAATACAGATGTTACTGCATTCCTTGCTAAACAGGCTGTACGTTCTACTACATTGATGCCGATTCGTGCTATCATTACTGATTGTTTCAGTGGTTTGACTGCTCGTAATCTGGCAGCTTTCCGTGGAAAATATCCTGTATTGGCTGTATGTTATAAGGAAAAGACTATGCGTCATCTGGCATTATCTTATGGAGTGGAAGCTATCTATATGCCAGAAAAAGCCAGTGGTCAGGAATATTATTTCACAGCATTGCGTAAATTGATTGCTGATGGAGTTCTTTCAGATAAAGACATGGTGGCTTATTTGAGCGGAGGAAAGAAAGGTACTCATACTTCATTCCTTGAAATCAATCAGGTAGGCGATGTGTTGGAGAGTGAAGATGAATATGTTTTACCCAACCGTAACCGTTACTTATAATATATATGAAAGAAACGGACGCTCTGGACGACTATATACTTCAGCATATAGATGAAGAAGGAGAATACTTGAAGGCTTTATACCGGGCGACGCATGTTAAACTTTTGCGTCCCCGTATGGCTTCAGGGCATCTGCAAGGACGTATGCTGAAAATGTTTGTACAGATGATACGTCCGAAACAAGTGCTTGAGATAGGTACTTACAGCGGATATTCCGCTCTCTGTCTGGCAGAAGGACTGGAAGAAGGGGCTATGCTCCATACTTTCGAGATAAATGATGAGCAAGAGGATTTTACACGTCCGTGGCTGGAAAATTCATTGTATGCCGATAAAATAAAGTTCTATATAGGTGATGCATTGAAGATTGTGCCTGATATGGACGTAACATTTGATCTTGCTTTTGTTGACGGTAATAAGCGTTTTTATGTAGAGTATTATGAGATGATTCTGAAAAAGATGAACTCAGGAGGCTATATTATAGCCGATAATACTTTGTGGGACGGACATGTACTTGAACCCGAACCTCATCATACAGATACGCAAACTATCGGTATTAAGAAGTTTAATGATTTGGTGGCGGCCGATACACGTGTAGAAAAAGTTATATTGCCTTTGCGTGACGGCTTAACCATCATACGTAAAAAGTAATTATTTATATGGAAACAACCAGACAAAATAAAATCGCTCGGCTCATTCAGAAAGAGCTGAGTGATATTTTCTTGCTGCAAACAAAGGCGATGCACGGTGTATTGGTTTCAGTCAGTGTTGTGCGTATTAGCCCGGATATGAGTTACGCTCGTGTATATCTTAGCGTGTTCCCGTCGGAACGTAGTGAGGAAATCGTAAAAAATATCAATGACAATATGAAGTCGATTCGTTTTGAATTGGGAAATCGGGTACGTCATCAGTTGCGTATTATTCCGGAACTTAAATTCTTTGTCGACGATTCGCTGGATTATGCTGCTCATATCGATGAGCTGCTTAAGAAATAAACTCTCTTGTTCACCACAGGCTGCATCATTCTATTTCTTTTTGTTATAGAAGTGCGGTCTGTGGTGAAAAATTAATACACCATGAATTTCCCCTTTTACATAGCTCGAAGATATTTGTTTTCCAAGAAATCGCATAATGCTATCAATGTGATTTCGGCTATTTCCGTATGTGGAGTGGCACTTGCTACGCTGGCACTGGTATGTACGTTGTCTGTATTCAATGGGTTTCAAGATTTGGTAACTACATTTTTTACAGCCTTCGATCCGCAATTGAAGATTACTGCTGTTCGTGGAAAGGTATTTGACGGGCAAGATAAGCGAGTGCTTCAGCTCAAAAAAATGCCAGACGTAGAAGTTTATTCCGAGTCTTTGGAAGACAATGTAATGGTGCAATATCAAGGCAGACAGGCTATGGCGGTGGTGAAAGGAGTTGAAGATAACTTTGATCAGCTGACTCCCATAGACAGTATTCTTTTTGGAAGAGGTGATTTACTGCTTCATGATGAGGTTGTTGATTATGCTATTCCCGGTATTCAATTGCTTTCTACATTAGGCTCAGGTATCCGTTTTCTGGATCCGTTGGAAATATATGCTCCCCGTCGTGGTGCAAAGGTGAATATGGCAAATCCTTCTACAGCTTTTGTTACCGGTAATTTATTTTCATCGGGACTGGTTTTTGCTGTAAACCAGGAAAAATATGATGCTTCTTACATACTGACATCAATAGATTTCGCCCGGCGTTTATTTCAATATACTACAGAGGTCAGTGCAATAAATCTGAAACTGAAAGCTGGAGCAGATACGGATGAAGTAAAAAAACATATACAAGATTTGTTAGGTGATGATTTCCTGGTACAAGACCGTTACGAGCAGCAGGCAGATACCTATCGTATAATGGAAATAGAAAAGCTTATTTCTTACCTGTTTCTTACTTTCATCCTGATGATTGCATGTTTCAATGTGATAGGCTCTCTCTCGATGCTCATTATTGATAAGCGCGATGATGTTGTGACCTTGCGCAATTTGGGTGCGAGCGATCGGCAGATAGTGCGTATCTTTTTGTTCGAAGGACGTATGATATCGTTTTTCGGAGCGTTTGCAGGAGTTGTGTTAGGTTTGCTGCTTTGTTGGTTGCAGCAAGAATATGGCCTGATAGCTTTGGGAAGCTCTGGAAGCTTTGTAGTTGATGCTTATCCGGTAAGTGTACATGCATCAGATGTACTTCTTATTTTTATTACCGTATTATTGATTGGTTTTCTGTCGGTATGGTATCCTGTACGTTTTCTTAGTAAACGGTTGCTGAATAAGTAGAAATTGATTTATATCTTCGATAGAAAGTCAATAAAGACATTATAAAAAAACGGACCTGTAGAGCTTTCTGCACAGGTCCGTTTTTGTGTATTACACTGTTTCTTTATTCGTCAGCAAGGATGAAATCAAGCTGCTTCTTTTCCAGGTTAGCACGGGCTACCTTAATTTTTACCGGATCGCCAAGACTGAATTTGCGATGATGACGCCGTCCGATAAGACAGTAGTTCTTCTCGTCGAACTCATAGTAGTCGTTACCCAGATCACGCATAGAAACCATACCTTCACATTTGTTCTCGTTGACTTCTACATAAAGTCCCCATTCAGTGACTCCTGATATAACTCCATCATAAACGTTTCCGATACGCTCACTCATAAATTCTACTTGTTTGTATTTGATGGATGCACGTTCGGCACTGGCAGCAGTCTGCTCCATAGCAGAGCTATGTTCGCATAATTCTTCATACTTATCAGCTTGTGCAGTTCTTCCTCCTGCAAGGTAGCGGGTAAGTAACCGGTGAACCATCAAGTCTGGATAACGGCGAATTGGAGAAGTGAAATGTGTATAGAAATCGAATGCCAGCCCATAGTGCCCGATATTATAAATAGAATATCTTGCTTTCTGCATGGCACGTAATGAAACGGTTTCTATCAGATTCTGTTCTTTTTTACCTTCAATGTCGCTCAGCAGTCGGTTGATTGACTTAGATACATCTGTTTTACTTCCTCCTGTACGTATCTTGTAGCCAAAACGTGCTATAAACTGACTCAGGTTATCCAGTTTGTCCGGATCAGGCAGGTCGTGGATACGGTAAGGAAATACCTTCGGCTTTTTATTCTTAGGAACTTTTCCGATATGTTCGGCTACCGTACGATTTGCCAGTAACATGAATTCTTCTATCAGCTTGTTTGCCTCTTTAGAAACCTTGAAGTATACACTCAAAGGCTTTCCTTTTTCATCTATTTCAAATTTTACTTCACAACGGTCGAAGTTAATGGCACCGGCAGCCATTCGCTTTTCACGGAGAATTTGTGCAAGCTTATTCAGTTGAAGTATTTCTTCCTTATAATCTCCTTCTCCTGTCTCGATTATGTTTTGTGCTTCTTCATAAGTGAAACGGCGATTCGATTTGATGACTGTATGACGAATACGGTAATCTTTTATTTCTGCCTTTTCGTTCATATTGAAAATAACAGAATAAGCCAGCTTCTCTTCGTCTGGACGCAGTGAACAGATAAAATTGCAAAGACGTTCGGGCAGCATCGGAATAGTACGGTCTACCAGATACACGGAAGTAGCTCGTTTTACAGCTTCTTTATCGATGATGCTACCTTCTTTTACATAATGTGAAACATCAGCAATGTGTACACCTACTTCCCATAATCCCGGTTTCAACTGACGGATAGAAAGTGCGTCGTCGAAGTCTTTGGCATCTTTGGGGTCGATGGTAAAAGTTACGATATCGCGGAAGTCTTCACGTTCTGCATAGTCTTCAGGAGTTATTTCTGCCGATATCTTTTCGGCTGCAGCCTCTACAGCTTGCGGATAGACATAAGGCAATCCGTATTCAGCAAGAATGGCATGCATTTCTGTTGTGTTCTCACCTGCTTTCCCTAAAATATCTATAACTTCTCCAAACGGATTTTTTGCTTCTTCGGGCCATTCGGTTATCTTGACCACAGCTTTATCTCCGTTTTTCCCTCCCTTCAACTTTTCTTTAGGAATGAAGATGTCATTGGCAAGTGTATTGCTTTCTGTAAGAAGGAATGCATAGTTTTTGCTGACTTTCAGAGTTCCTACGAAATTGGTATTGGCATGCTCCAGAATTTCAATAACTTGTCCTTCTATTTCATGACGACGGCGTTTGGCACAAAGGATAATCTTAACTTTGTCATTATTCATGGCATGCGCAGAATTGCGTTCTGCTACAAAGACAGGCTCTCCACCATCTTCCGGAATAAAAAGATTTTTTCCGTTGCTTTTACGCTGGAATGTTCCGGTCATAATCTGACCTTTATCATTCAGCTTATAATGTCCTTTTTCTGTTTCTATCAGAAAATTATCTTCTGCCATTTCCTGAACGATATCGGCACAAAGCATTTTCAATGGATGAGTAGTTAGTTTCAGTCCGGTGAACAACTGTTTCATACCGAAACTTTCCATTGGCTTCATACGGAAATAATTGACCAGCATCTCTGCCAGTTCTTTTTTCTTCATATATTTTCCGCCTTTTTTTTCTTTCTTTTTCTTTGCCATAATCGTAATGTTTTAATTTGCTGCTGTAACCTTTGGAATAACCAGCCTGATACAACAACTGTTTCTTTCACAAAGTAAACAAAATAAATGGAATAAAGGAGCAATAACTCGCTATATTTTAAGGTAGAAAGGTGAGAAACTATTATCTTTGCCGCATGGAGAAAAAAGTATTGGTAACCGGAGCAAGCGGCTTTATCGGAAGCTTTTTGGTAGAAGGAGGGCTGGAGCGCGGTATGCAGGTATGGGCTGGTGTACGTAAGAGCAGTAGTAGGAAATATTTGCAAGATAGCCGTATCAGTTTTGCTGAGCTTGATTTTACTGATTCCGACCGTTTGGAAGAACAATTGAAGCAACATAAACTGGAGCATGGTGGATGGGATTACATCATTCATTGTGCAGGGGTGACGAAGTGCCGTGACAAAGCAGATTTTGAAATAGGTAATTATTGGGCCACTCGTCATTTTATTGAAACATTGATGCGTTTGGAGATGCTTCCCGAACAATTCATTTATATCAGTTCGTTGAGTATCTTCGGACCGATAAGGGAAAAAGACTATTCTCCCATTTGTGAACAAGATACGCCTCGCCCTAATACGGCTTATGGGGTAAGTAAGCTGCATTCGGAAGAATACTTGCAGAAGCTGAAGGATTTTCCGTATGTCATATTCCGTCCGACAGGAGTTTATGGTCCTCGGGAGAAAGACTATTTCCTGATGGTTGAATCGATTTCACGTCATGTTGATTTTGCTGCCGGATTTCGTCGGCAGGATATAACATTTGTGTATGTCAAGGACCTGGTTCAAGCTGTATATCGCGCTATTGATAAGAAAGTAGTGCGCAGAGCTTATTTTGTAAGTGACGGATATGTATATAATAGCCGGACATTTTCTGATTTAATCCAAAAAGAGTTAGGCAATCCGTGGTTGATACGTTTTACATGTCCGTTGGCTTTGCTTAAAGTAATATCTTTCTTTGCTGAAAACATAGCCCGACTATTTCATAAATCGAGCACATTGAATCTGGATAAGTATAAAATAATGAAGCAGCGTAACTGGCAATGTGATATTACTCCATTGGAAAAAGAATTAGGCTATCGGGCAGAATACCCGTTAGAGAGAGGTGTAAAAGAGATTATTGCATGGTATAAAAAGGAGAAATGGCTATAAAATTGTTTGAACGTGTAGATAGTGGAAGGGGATTGTTTGCAGTAGAAACAATTAGCTTGATATACAATGCTTTAACATCTTTGCTGATTTTATTGCTTTTTCCTCGTATGGATCATCCGGGCATGATGTTGCTGGAGCGTCTGGGTATTGTTATTCTGACGTTTGTCCTGATATTTCTGTATCAGGCTTTTCCCTGTCGTCTGACGGCTTTTGTCCGTATGGCTGTGCAGATGAGTCTGCTCGCTTACTGGTATCCGGATACATTTGAGTTTAACCGTCTGTTCCCTAACCTGGATTATTTATTTGCTCATGCTGAGCAGATATTGTTTGGCTGTCAGCCTGCTGTTGAATTCAGCAAGCTCTGTCCTTCCATATGGTTCAGTGAACCTTTCAATATGGGCTACTTCTTTTATTATCCGATGATACTGGTGGTAGTGGTATATTATTTTCTGAACCGGTTTGAATGGTTCGAAAAGATTTGTTTCGTACTGGTTACCTCATTTTTCATTTATTATTTTGTCTATATAATGTTACCCGTAGCAGGACCTCAGTTCTATTTTCCGGCTATCGGGATGGATAAGGTAAACGCCTGCATTTTCCCTGCTATTGGGGACTATTTTAATACCAATGATTATCTGATACCTGGTCCGGGCTTTGAGCACGGTTTGTTCTATCAGCTTGTCGAGGCTTCACAGGAAGTTGGAGAACGTCCTACCGCAGCTTTTCCCAGTTCACATGTAGGAATATCTACTATTGTAATGATAATGGCATGGCGTGTAAACAAGAAACTGGCTTATGTGCTGGCACCTTTCTATATTCTTCTTTGCTGCGCTACTGTATATATTCAGGCGCATTATCTGATAGATGCCATCGTAGGTTTTGTATCGGCATTCTTTGTTTACCAGCTTGCTACATTGATGTATAAAAGATGGTTTATCTCACCAGTTTTTAAGCTGATGGGATAAACTGTTCTATTATTCTCCTCCGAAAGTGCTTTCTATATGATCGAGTATTCCGTTCAGCTCCGGCAATGTTTCTGCGCGAAGCATGGCTATACGTGTATCCTTAAAATTAGGAATGCCTTTAAACAATGGAGATGCAGCCAGATGACGGCGGACATGAAGAATACCCCGGCGTTCGTCGAGCAGATTGGCACTATCTTGTACTTCACGGCGTAAGACGTCCATTTTCCATTTGAATGACAAAGGAGGAAGTTCTTCTCCAGTTTTCAGGTAATGTTTTACTTCTTTGAATATCCATGGGCGTCCGAAGCTGGCACGGCCTATCATAATGGCATCCACTCCGTAACGGTCGAAGCATTCTTGTGCACGCTGTGGAGTTGTAACATCGCCATTACCGATAATAGGAATATGCATACGTGGATTATTCTTGACCTCACCGATCAGTGTCCAGTCGGCTTCACCTGTATACATTTGTGCTCGTGTACGTCCGTGTATGGTTAAAGCTTCGATACCACAGTCTTGCAGCTGTTCTGCCAGTTCGACGATGATTTTGTGTTCCGCATCCCATCCCAGACGGGTCTTTACCGTTACCGGAATTTTTACGGCATCAACAACAGCCTTGGTTATCTCCAGCATTTTCGGAACATTCTGCAACATTCCGGAACCAGCTCCTTTACCTGCTACACGTTTTACTGGGCAACCGAAATTCAAGTCCAGAATGTCTGGATTGGCTTGTTCCACAATACGGGCAGCTTCTACCATGGTATCAGTATCTTTCCCATATATTTGAATGGCAACAGGACGTTCTGCATCACTGATGTTCAGTTTTAACATGGTTTTTCCAACTGAGCGAATCAAGGCATCGCTCGATACAAATTCGGTATATACCATGTCTGCTCCAAATTCTTTGCACAGCAAGCGGAATGCAGGGTCTGTCACGTCCTCCATAGGAGCAAGCAGTACAGGCTTGTCGCCCAGATCAATATTTCTTATTTTCATCGTAATGTTTTATAGGGTTTTACTGCAAGCAGTGCAGGTAAAAATTTGAGTACAATTATAAACAGATTGTTGAATATCGCTGCAAAATTAATAAATAAAAGAAATCCTCCCAAACCGGAAGGATTACCTTTCGTCTGGGAGGATTAAGTATTGTTCGAACTACCACTTATCGGTAGATGCTCAATTTAGGATGATCGTTGTACAGATTTTGATTTTGCAGTTCTTCTTTTTCTGTGATACGGAACAGGTAATATTTGCTGTTCACTTCGAAATCAGAACCGTCAGGGAACTTCAATGTAGAATGTCCGCTGATAAGCATACAATTTTTTTCTTTATACTCGTCACTTGCATCTTCCGGAGCTAATATTACATCACCGTTTTCATCCAGTTTTGGAGTTCTTATTTCCTGGCCTTTGCTGTCGTGTGTAATATCTGCCATTGCGTACTTCTCAAATTTCTTACGTTCTACTGATTGCTGGTTGCGGATGATATCGGTCAGTGAGAAACCTTCTCCCCACAGCTCTTTACGGCGTTCCAGCCAGATTTCTTTCAACAGTTCATCACCAGTAGCGGTAACGGCTGGCGATTCGAATCCCTCTTTCATGCGGGCATCACGAAGTTCTTTCAGAAGTGTCTGTGCTTCACCAGTTTTTCCACTGATATGTGCAGCTGCTTCTGCCTTGATCAGGTACATTTCTGCCACACGCATCATGATGACATCTCCTAACATATTATTGATATCAGCGAACAGGAATTTATAGTTAAGCATGGCACACTCGCCGTAACCTGTATTCAAACCCCATTTAAACAGATCTCTACGGTAGTCATTCTTATCAAACAGTTCCTTGAAGTAAGGGTCTGTGTTGAAGTTTGTATAACCACCACCTGGAGTTGTTGTATCTTTATAATAGAAGTTATAAGCTGGAAGGTTATCATCCAACGTACAAGAGTATCCCCACATCCATTCTTTGTTCAGTGCGTTGTTGAAACCTGACTTATATTCCGCTTCGCTCATCAGGTAGCTATTTTTCAGCTTCATAGCCTCATCTGCATATTTGTATGCATCTTCCCACTTACGTGCATATAAGCTTGCACGTGCTCTCAGACCGGTTACAACAGTATGGTCGATTTTGTACTGATCTGTTGCATTCGAACCGCGATTGTAGTCTTCCGGAATCAGGTCATAACCCCATTTCAAATCGTTTAATGCCTGTTCGTATACTTCCGATACACTTGCAGCCGGCTTTCCGGTTGTCGCCATATCGTAATTGGTTGGTTCTGTATAGATAGGTACACAAACAGCGTTCGGATCTTTATCGATAGCGAAAGAATAATGGCTTGCCAGTAACATGTACAAGAAACCACGAGTAGCATAAGCTTGTCCCTTGATGCGATTCTTTTCTGCCTGATCTCCTGAAATACCATCGATATTCTTGATAACGGCATTACAGTTGTTAATCGGGTCGTAAACCATGTCCCACATTACATCGTTTATTTCTCCACGTCCGTAACCATTGGTCAGATTATAACTGGAAGAATAACCATAGCTGGTTGTTCTTACGACGTCCGAACCTGCAAAATCATCATTGATCATGATAGCTCCATATCCGATAGATGCGTAAGTGGAACCAGAGTTAAAGATATAGTTCCAGGATCCTCTGATTATACGGTCAGCGTTTTCCAGATTTTTGAATACAACATCTGCTTCAAGTGAAGTTGTAGGAGCTGTATCTAGGTCACAGGCTGTTACAGAGCAAGCAGCCAGTGCAGCAAGGCATATATTTTTATAATTGAATTTCATATCTAGTCTATTTATTAAAGAGTTACATTAATACCAAATGAGAATGTTTTCATTGCCGGATAGCGGTATGATACGACACCGCTGATAGGCTGTTCAGGATCAAGACCTTGCTGGTGACTGAATGTCAACAGGTTCTCTCCCTGAACGAAGATGCTGGCATCTTTCAGTGTGGCAAAATGTATCCAGTTTTTAGGCAAAGTATAGCTTAATGTAACAGTTTTCAAACGCAGGAATGAGCGGTTTACCAACCAGCGGCTTGAACTGCTTGTGAAATAGCTTGTCTGGTTGTACGACAGACGTGGTATGTCTGTGTATCGGTTTTCCGGTGTCCAGCGGTTCAGCATATCTTCACTCATAGAGCTACCGTTTCCACCTTTTACGCTCATCATGCTAATCTTGTCGTTGTTATACAGCTTACCTCCGATTGCATAAGAGAACAGCATAGATAATGACAGGTTTTTCCAGCTAAGATCTGACTGGAAACCACCACTCAACTTAGGCAGTGAGCTGCCTACCTTCACCTTATCGTCTGGTGTCAGGCTAGAGTAGTCTTCAGTTACCTGACGGCTGCCATCTTCTGCGGTGTAATACCACTGTGGTTTACCGTTCTCCGGATTTACACCAGCCCATTCATACAACCAGAAATCATATAATGAGCCACCTTTTACCCATTTCTTTGAGCTCTGCCACATAACATCGGTTGGCAGTTCTACGATTTCATTCTTATAAGTCGTTGCATTCAAGCTCAGTTTCCAAGTCCAGTCTTTTGTCATAACTGGAGTACCACTGATTGTAAATTCCCAACCGTAGTTTTTCAGTTTACCGATGTTGGCATCGATACTTGAGAATCCGCTTGAAGGAACCAGGTCGCGGGCAAACAACAAATCTTTAGAAGAGCGTTGGAAGAATTCGATAGTACCGTTCAAACGGTTGCTCCAGAATCCAAAGTCCAAACCTACGTTCAAGTTCAAGTTTGTTTCCCAGCTCAATTCCGGAGTTTCCAAACGTGATGCGTGCAGAGTAGATTCTCCTAATGAACTGCCAATTTCATAAAGTGCTTTATAAGCATAATAACCTACATTGTCATTACCTTGTGCACCGTAACTTGCACGAAGGGTCAGGTTGCTCAGCCAGTTATTGCTTGCTTCTTCCAGGAATTTCTCACGTGAGATTTTCCATGAACCTCCAAATGACCAGAAAGTACCCCAGCGATGATCCGGATGGAAACGTGAAGAACCATCGGTACGAACTGAAGCTGATACAAAATATTTGCTCTTATAAGAATATTCGGCACTTCCGAAGAAACTCAGCAATTTATACTGGTCGCTGTTTCCGCCGAAGCTGCTCAATGTAGAAGCTACATCTGGTTCAAAATAACCGTCAGTAATGACACCCGTTCTTGATCCGCTGAAATTTGATGTGTTAAATTCGTAATATTCCTGACCTGCCATCAGACGAACATCATGGTCTTCTTTGAAAGTATGGTTCCAGTTGATAACGTTGTTGTATGTCATACCGGTAGTACGGTCGTTTCCTTTTTCTACACTACCTGTCAACGGTTGTTTACCGTAGGTTGGGTTGTTGTAGTTGTGAGTAAACTTGCTGTCATAGTCAATGTTCAAAGACATTTTGTAGCTTAAACCTTCGATCGGAGTAATTTGCAAGTAACCACGTATAGATGCTGCATCACGTTTGTACTCTTTCTTGTCGTACAGCATAGACTGTGCGAAGTTGTAACCGTTGTATGAACCTTTACGGTAAGTACCATAATCGTAAACACGGTTTCCATTTTCATCCAGGATATATTCTCCTGTTGTCATATCACGTTCATAAACAGGATAGAAAGAAGGAATGTCGCGTGCCGCCAATACAATATTGCCGATAGCTGTATCATTCTGCTTCGGGTAATTTTGTATAGAATGGCTGGCTGCTACATTTAGTCCGACCTGTAACCATTTACGCAAATCGGTTGTGATGTTAGAACGCAAGTTGTAACGTTTGAATCCTGAACAGATGTAAGCACCCTGATCGTCCAGATAACCTAATGAGAAATAGTATTTTGTTTTCTCGCTACCACCAGAAACACTTGCATTCAGGTCTGTATAGTGAGCGTCTTGTGTCAGGGCATCTTCCCAACTGTCGTCCCACAGAGGAGTTGCGCCGGCTACAATTTTTCCGTCTGTTCCTACAGGCTGCGGATAATTTGTTCCGTAAGGGTTAATACCCAGACCTCCTGTTTGTGTAGTAGCAACGATAGAAGAAGCTTTTTGTGCTGCTTCAACAGGGTCTGATCCGTTGTCAATATAACTGTTGCGCAAAGCTTCCCATTGCAGCATAAAATAATCGTTTGTACTCAACTGGTCGTAATCGCGTACGGCACGGCTTGAGAAACCATATTTTGCTGATAACTGAATTGTCGGAGCAGAACCGTTCTGTCCTTGCTTCGTTGTAATCATGATAACACCGTTTGCTGCACGAGAACCGTAAAGAGAGGCAGCAGCGGCATCTTTCAGAACTGTAACTGAAGCGATATCCTGTGAAGAAATAGAAGATAATTTACCATCATACGGAACACCATCGACTACGTATAACGGTGTCTGAGACGCATTGGCAGAACCTACACCACGAATGTAAATGTCGGCATCTTCTCCGGGCTGTCCGCTTGTAGAGAATGACTGCAAACCTGCTACTGTTCCTTGTAATGCTTTTGATACACTTGAAACCTGTGAAGCTGCTACAATTTTCTTGTCGATAACGCTGGCAGAACCTGTAAAAGTAGATTTTTTGGCAGTACCATATGGCACGGCAATAACTACTTCTTCGATGGCTACAGAAGATTCCTTCAAATCAACGTTGATGACTTTTTGTCCTTTTACCGGCATTTCTACGGTTTCATATCCGATGAATGAGAACACCAGTGTGCTTTTTGCTTCAACTTGTAGTGAATAACTACCGTCTATGGAGGTAATTGTACCATGTGTGCCTCCTTTGACTGCCACTGTTACTCCCGGCATCTCTTCGCCGTTGGCCGTAACTTTTCCGTTCACAGTAATTTCCTGTGCGTAAGTCGCTACACAGATTAGCAAGCTGCATAGCAGTGATAAGAATTTACTCATAAATCTCTCTCTTAATGATTTTGGGTTAATATAATTTTTCGGTTCTTTCTTAGCTTATGCCTTATGTTTTCTTGTTTTCATCTCAATGAAAACATTGATACTTTTTTTTTAAAGTTTTTGTGTCTTTTTGCCTTATGTTTTGTGTCGGGCGACAAAAATATAAAATAATTCATATAATATGTAATAAAAAGTAATATTTCTTGTATGTTTATCTACTTTCTGCATGCTGGCACTATATGTATGCTTTATTTGTGTACTGTTTTAGAAAGATCGTTCAGGGGTTTCTGTCTGCTTGTTCGTGTGTTTGCCGGAAATTCGTTACCTTTGCATCCGAAACCAATAAGAAAAGATGAATTACTCAATAAAGGACTTCGAAATTATGGCACCGGTCGGCTCTCGAGAGTCTCTGGCTGCGGCTATTCATGCAGGAGCAGATTCTATCTATTTCGGCATTGAAAGCCTGAATATGCGTGCCCGTTCTGCAAATACGTTTACTGTTGACGACTTGCGTGAGATTGCGAAAGTATGTGACGAGAATGGGGTGAAAAGCTACCTTACGGTAAATACTATTATTTATGATGAGGATCTGGCTCTGATGCGGAAAATTGTAGATGCTGCAAAGGAAGCCGGTATCAGCGCTGTGATTGCTGCCGACGTAGCTGTCATGGCATACTGTAATCAGATAGGACAGGAGGTACATTTGTCTACTCAGCTGAATATCAGTAATGCGGAAGCTTTGAAATTTTATTCGCAGTTTGCCGATGTAGTAGTCTTGGCCCGTGAATTGAATTTGAAGCAAGTACGTAAAATTTATGATGCTATTCAGGAACAGCATATTACGGGACCTATGGGGCAGCCTGTACGTATCGAAATGTTCTGTCACGGAGCTTTGTGTATGGCCGTATCGGGTAAATGTTATCTGAGCTTGAATGAATTGAATGCTTCGGCAAACCGTGGAGCTTGTATGCAGGTATGCCGTCGTTCGTATATTGTGAAGGATAAGGAAAGCGATATCGAACTGGAAATAGATAACCAGTATATCATGTCGCCCAAGGACTTGAAGACTATTCATTTCATGGATGAGATGATAGAGGCTGGAGTGCGGGTGTTCAAAATCGAAGGTCGTGCACGTGGACCTGAGTATGTGCGAACTGTAGTGGAATGTTATAAGGAGGCTATACGCTCATATCTGGAAGGTACTTTTACCGAAGAGAAGAAAGCTGACTGGGATACACGTCTCAAGACTGTATTCAACCGTGGATTCTGGAATGGTTATTATCTGGGACAACGTCTGGGTGAATGGAGCAAGAACTATGGTTCGGAGGCTACCGAACGTAAGGTATATGCCGGACGTGGTATCAAATATTTCTCGAATATTGGGGTAGCTGAATTCCTGATCGAAGCTTCCGAAATAAAAGTTGGAGATAAACTTCTGATTACAGGTCCTACTACGGGAGCCATGTATGTTACTTTGGAAGAAGCACGTGTTGACCTGAAACCGGTGGATGTGGTAAAGAAGGGGGTACATGTTTCGTTTAAGGTACCCGACCGTATTCGTCCTAGCGACAAGCTTTATCGTATAGTTCCTGCCGATGAGTTGAAAAAGAAATAATTTTTATTATTATCACATTGCAATATCCTCTTTATACATTATTCTCCAATGGAAAAAGTATAAAGAGGATATTTTATTTTTTTCTGTGCATACTTTGCAAAAAACAACAGCATCTTTTACTGAAAACATCGAGAATTTTTAATTTTTTTTGTACGAAGGTTCGTTGAGTTTGTACAAAAAAACAGGGCTCATGCCGACATTTTGAGAGGAACTTTGTCATCTAAGTAGCATGAGCCCGTTATATCTTTATTAGTGAATGATAAGTCTTTCGGCTTTGGTTATAATGTGCCTTTTCTGATAGCTTCCATGATATTGGCAGGTGGACGCTGAGCCAATAATTCTTTTTTCATAAAATCCATGTAAGGAGCTACATGGTCGAAATACTGATAGTAACCTTTGCATAAGTAATTTAGTCCGGTTTCTCCGGAAGCTGTTTTGCAAAAACGGTTTTTGGGACATTCTCCGTTACATGCAAAGAGATACTGACATTCCTTGCATTGTGTCGGCAGTTTCTCAGATTTATCTCGGCCGAACTGTAATTGCTTTTCACTGTACATCATTTCTACCAGCGATTTTGAATAAATGTTTCCTAATTTGTACTGTGGAAATACGAAGTGGTCGCAAGCATATACATCGCCGTTGAATTCGATTACTCCGGCATGGCCACAATTTTTTGCCAAAGAGCAAACTCCAGGTTGCTCACCTACCCAGTTGGCAAGTGTAGCATCGAATAATTGTATAAAATATTCGCCGACATCATTTCGTACCCATTCATCGAAAATGGTACAGAGAAAGTTTCCCCATTGTTCGGGAGTAACAGAAAAATCGGTTACGGTTTCTGTTGCTCCTTCCTCTACCGAGGCCAGATAACGCCCGTCGGAATGTTGGAATATACGCTCTACAATGGGAGTAAACTGTATGTATCGGCACCCTATTTCCTTAAAGAAGTGATAGAAATCGAGCGGATAGTCGGCATTGAAATCATTTACTACTGCAAGTGCATTCCATTCTACCTGATGTTTGTTTAACAGGTTGATACCTTGCATTACTTTTACAAATGAAGGTTTTCCCTGCTTGTTCTTCCGGTATTCGTCGTGAAACTCCTGCGGCCCGTCAATAGAAACACCTACCAGCCAGTGATTGTCGTGGAAAAAACGGCACCAGTCATCGGTCAGGAGAGTTCCGTTGGTCTGAATACAGTTGTCGATTGTTCTGCCTCCTGCATATTTTCTTTGTAAGGCAATTACCTTCTTATAGAAGTCGAGTGGGCGCATCAGTGTTTCTCCACCATGCCAGGTGAAGAGGACTTGTGGCATAGTCTGACTTTCGATATATTCTTTGATAAACTTTTCCAATAGTTCATCTGTCATTATCTGCCTGGGGTTGTCCTGGTAAAGTTTAGCCTTTTCCAGGTAGTAGCAGTAATGGCATGCCAGGTTGCAAAGAGAACCCACTGGTTTTGCCATGATATACATCGGGCGTGCAAACGGGGCGAATGTGTTCATTATTGTATGATATTAGGTTAGGAATGATTCTATTTATCAGGTATTATTCTAGTGTAATACTTTTTACATGTACTTTCTGATGCAGGAAGATGGATGCTGCTTCCTGAAACTTTTCAACAGATTCGGTTGTGAGAAACTCACAGGTTCCGCCTGCTGTGCAACGTGTTCTTATCTCCGAGTGACGGCGGAGGTAATCTTTTAAACTGGCTGCTACGTATTCTCCTTGAGCTACCAGACGGATATGTGGGGGAGTGAACTGGCGTATTTTCTCTATCAGCAAGGGATAATGTGTACAGCCTAAGATGATGGTATCTATTTTCGGATCTTGTTCCAAAAGTTGATTAATATATTCCTGTACAAAATAATCTGCTCCCGGAGAGTTAAATTCGTTGTTTTCTACTAATGGAACCCAAAGCGGACAGGCTACACCAGTGAGTTGTATATCCGGAAAGAGCTTATGCAGTTCTATCGGGTATGACTGGGATTTTACTGTTCCGGCTGTGGCAAGCAAGCCAACATGGCGCGAAACTGTGATGTCACCGATACATTCTGCTGTAGGACGGATTACTCCCAAAACTCTACGGGTTGCATCTATATGTGGAAGATCGTTTTCCTGAATACTTCTCAGGGCCTTTGCCGAAGCAGTATTGCAGGCCAAAATGACTAATGGGCAGCCTAAATCGAACAGCTTGCGTACAGCTTGCAGTGTAAACTCATAAACAACTTCGAATGATCTTGTTCCGTATGGGGTGCGGGCATTGTCCCCCAGATAGATATAATCGTACTGAGGCAGTAATTCACGGATTTTATCAAGGATTGTCAGCCCTCCATATCCGGAATCAAATACTCCGATTGGTCCTGTGGCAGAAAGCATGGATATGACTTGATTAAGTGTGAAAAAATAATTGTCATTGACCTCACCCTTTTGGCTGGAGGTGAGAGCCAATGACAACTTTATTTTGTTACGTTGAAAACGTATTTCTTATTGAGCAGGAGCTGCTGCTGGTGCTGCTGCAGGAACAGCTGTCAGGCTGATACCTAATTTTGTTTTGATATCATTTGTAACGTCCTTAGACATAGTGTCGTTGATGTAAGGAATATCTGTACGGTTCAGGTCGAACACATAAGTATAACCACCTGCTGCACCGATTGCTTTTACTGCATCTTCCAGTTTCTTATAGATAGGTTCCATCATATCTGCATAAGCTTTTTGCAACTGCTGCTGTGCATCTTGCTGGAACTGCATTCCTTTGTCAGACAGTTCTTGTAATTCTTTCTGACGACGTTCCTGGATATTTTGTGGAAGAGTTTTCTGTTCTTGTTGATATTCAGCAAACTTTTTGTTGAATTCATCAGAAGCACGTTTGATTTCGTCTTCATACTGTTTCTGCAATGCCTGAATGTCTGTCTGAGCTTTTGTATATTCTGGCATTACAGGGATAATGTCCATAGACTTGAAGTGTGCGAACTTCTGTGCGAATACGCTCATAGGAGCGATAAGTAAAAGTAATAAAGCAATTTTTTTCAACATAATCTTATTATTTCTATTTGTTATTAATTTATTTCCGTTTTTTATTTGCTGTCTTTCTTAGACTTTGCAAAAGTATAAAATTAATTTGAATATCCTAATTTAGCGAGTACTTCGTTGCTGATGTCTATACGTGGAGAAGCAAAAATCATGCTTTGTGCTGATGCTCGGTCGATTACTGCATCATAATTTTTCTGTGTTGCAATATCTTTAATAGCATTGTATATGGCATCCTGAATAGGAGTAATCAGTTCTTGACGTTTTTTCATGCCTTCACCTTCGGGACCAAAATACTTTTTCCGTAAATCTGCTGCTTCTTTTTCTTTGGCGATAATGGCATTTTCTTGTGTGGTTTTTTGAGTAGCTGATAAGTTAGAAGCGTTTTTCTGATACTCATCATACATTGTTTTCGCTTCTTGAGCTTTAGCTTCTACTTCACTTTGCCATTGTTTTGACAGGCTTTCCATTTGCTGGTTTGCTTGTTCATAGGCAGGGATTTGTTTCAGGATATACTCCATATCCACCAAAGCAAATCGCTGAGCTTGTGCTGCTATACTGCACACGAGCAATGCTGCTAGAAAGAAAACTTTTTTCATAAGCAATGTTGTTTTTAAATGTAATGAAGAATGATAAATGAAGAACTGGCTGTTAGCCATAGCTTTGGATTCTTCATTTCTCATTCTTCTATTCTTCATTAAATTGGTTTGTCTGCATTAGAACTCTTGTCCGATGATGAAGTGGAACTGGCTTCCGCTATATTGGGTAGAACCGTTGATCTTATCGAAACCATAAGCCCAGTCAATACCCATCATACCAATCATCGGCAGGAAGATACGTACACCTACTCCGGCAGAACGTTTCAACTGGAACGGGTTGAAGTTACTTACATCATTCCAAGCGTTACCTGCTTCTACAAATCCCAAAGCATAGATACTTGTTGAATTTTCCAACATCAACGGATAACGTAATTCAGCTCCCAGGCGGATGTAAGCATAACCTTCACTACCGTACGGAGTTAAAGATCCGTTTTCGTAACCACGCAATGCAATTGTTTCTGAAGCGTAGTTGTAACTATATCCTGTCATACCGTCACCACCTACATAGAATGTTTCAAACGGTGAGCGTTTGTATTTGTTGAAGTGTCCCAGAATACCAAACTCTGTACGTGTCATGATAACCGGACATTTCTGGATATCCATCAGGGCTGTATAAGTTTTTGCTTTGAATTTCCATTTGTGGTATTCAATCCACTTATACATGCTGGCTGCTTCATCATAATTATTCTTTCCATAAGTAGAATAATCTTTCTTACTGAACAGTGAGTAAGGCGGAGTAATCTGCAAAGAAGCGCTGAATTCAGAACCGTAACGCGGGAATATCGGGTTATCGGTTGAGTTACGTGATAATGTCAGGTTCAGGCTTAAGCTGTTACAGTTACCGGTATTCATGTACTGTCCGTTGTTCAGCATGATATACAGATAGCTCCAGTCTTTCAACATGAATCGCTGGTAAGATAATTCTGCCATTAATGTAAAGTAGTCGTCCGGCCAGCGTAGACGTTTACCCCAACCTAATGACAATCCGAACATCTTGATAGACTTGTCAGGGTCGTAATATGATTCGTAATTGTCATAATAACCACCATAGTAGTTTCCATATCCACTTAAGTAGTTATAGTAGTTGTTCATATATGCAGAGTTGTAATACTGACTGCTGACGTCTGTCTGTACAGAGTAGAATGCTGATACAGACAATGAATTAGGACGTTTTCCACCAAACCAGGGATCAAGGAATGATATACTGTATGACTGGTAGTACTGTCCGTTGGTTTGTCCACTGATGGTCAATGTCTGACCGTCACCTTGTGGAAGGAATCCACGGAAGTTATCATTCTTGCGGAACAAGTTTGCAAATGAGAAGTTTGTAAACTTCAAACTCAATTTACCAATAATACCTGTTTGTCCCCAACCAGCTGAGAATTCTACCTGGTCGTTTGCTTTTGATTCAAGTCCCCAGTTAATATCAACCGTTCCATTTTCGTAATTTGGCTGAACATCTGGTTTGATGTTTTCCGGATTGAAGTGTCCCATCTGTGCAATTTCACGGTAAGAACGTTCAAGAGCTTCTTTACTGAACAAGTCTCCCGGACGGGTACGAAGTTCACGGCGGACTACATTTTCATACAATCGGTCGTTACCGTTGATACGTACATGACTGATACTTGCCTGTGGACCTTCTACGATACGCATTTCCAAGTCGATAGAGTCACCGTCGATATTTACTTCTACCGGATCAAGGTGATAGAATACGTAACCACGGTTGTAATAATTGTTACCGATAGCATCTTCATCGTTGCTGATACGGTCGTTCAACAGTTTCTGGTTGTATACATCCCCTCGCTTCATTCGAAGTTGTTCATTCAGGAGGTCTGAAGGATAAACTGTATTACCTACCCATGTAATATCTCGCAGATAATATTTGTTACCTTCATAAATCTTCATGTAGACATCTACTGTCTTTTCATCATAGGGAGTAACGCTGTCTATCTCGATGATTGCATCACGATATCCCAGCTCATTATATTTGTCTATGATCTTCTGCTTGTCTTCTTGGTATCTTTCATCGATGAACTTCTTGGCACGGAATAAGTTGACCAGTTTTCCTTTTTCATTGGTCTTTTTCATAACGCGCTTCAATTTCTTGTCTGTCAGTACACTGTTGCCATCGATTGTAATCTTGTGGACTTTTACTTTATCTTTTTTATCGATGTTTACATCAACATATACCTGTTCCTTGTTTGCAGGATCTTCGCTTTCTACAATATTGATTTCTGCGTTTTTGAAACCTTTATCATCGAAATGTCTTTTGATAATGATCTTTGCACGGTCTATCAGGTTAGGAGTGACCTGGCTTCCTTTTGCCATACCCAATTTTGCCTGCAAGTCTTCACGTTCGCTTTTCTTTACTCCGTGGAATCGGATATCAGTAATACGTGGGCGTAAAGACAGATGGATATACAGATAGATTTTATTGTCTTCTATTTTTTCTGCTGTGATTTTAACATCAGAGAATAACCCGTGACGCCAGTAGCGTTTGATAGCACTGGTAATGTCATCACCCGGTACAGTGATTGTCTGTCCTACGGCAAGTCCTGAGATTCCAATCAAGACATAGTCTTCGTAGTTTTCAATATCTGTAACTTTTATGTCGGCAATTTCATACTTTTTGGGTGTTCCATTATACAAAATTACCGGCTGGTCGTTTTCTGTTTTGTTATTTTCTTGTGCATTAACAGTTGAATAGCTGAAAATGCAAGCCAAAGCCAATAGAATGATAGAAAGACAGTATCGCATTTTTTACTTCAATATTTGTTCACTTGTTTTGCCAAATCGGCGTTCTCTTCGTTGATAATCACAGATTGCTTTACATAATTCTTCTTCCTTGAAGTCAGGCCAGAATGTATCGCAAAAATAAAGTTCGGAATAGGCACATTGCCATAGCATATAGTTGCTGAGGCGGATTTCTCCTCCTGTCCGTATCAGCAGGTCGGGATCAGGCATAAAGTTGGTTGCCAGATATTGGCTGACCGTTTGATCGGTTATATCATTTATATTCAGTTCTCCACAAGCCACCTTCTCTGATATTTCTTTGACTGCCTTGGTTATTTCCCATTTTGAAGAATAACTCAATGCCAATACCAGACACATACCGGTGTTTTTTGAAGTTCGTTGTACACATTGATTCAGACGATTCAGTACATCGGCTGGTAATTTTTCAGTTTCCCCAATAATACGGAAACTGATATTGTTTTTCATAAAGGTTTCTTCTTCGATAGAATCTATCAGAAGACTCATTAATGCTGCTACTTCGTCTGCTGGGCGATTCCAGTTCTCGGTAGAAAAAGTATAAAGTGTGAGATATTTTACTCCCAGATTTGATGCTTCTTCTGCAATGACATGAACAGTTTCTGCACCCGCCTGATGTCCGAGCGAACGAACTAGTCCTCGCTGTTTTGCCCATCGCCCGTTTCCATCCATGATGATGGCGATGTGGGCGGGGATTCGTGTCTTATCCACTTGGTCTTTATATAGCATAGCTTTCGGATTATAAATGTATTATTCCCATTTAGGAAGGAATCCAAAATGGTTAATTCGTCCTCTACTCATGTATCCGTTGTTCCAGATTATCCAAATAAAGTTATCTTTGTCAACAACACACGAATAACTTCCTTCACCCTTAACTTTTCCTCTGTTATACAATTCTACGAAAGATGTACCTTCTGTAGCAAATGTCATATCTTCTTTAACGGTTTCCCATGTCAGACCGTTATCTGTAGAACAGAAGAGTGTACTGAACGGATTCTTATAGTCTGTATAATCTTTACTTGTAATTTCACCGCCGAATACATATAGCTTCTTGTTATAATAAATCAATGAAGGATCAACAATATTCGGGCATCTGAATGTGTCTGCTTCTTCATAATTATAAGTGCTCCATGTATTATCGTTTGTCAGGCGTGTAGAAACGATACCAGAACCATCTGCTTTTTCTGTATTATATCCCATAACGACAGCACGGGTCAGGCTGGTATTGTAAGAAACCGGAATATTTACCGATAACGTTCTTGTACCTTTGCTAGGAAAATCTGTTATATTATAATTTTCTGTTGTTCCACTATTGGCTTGTACATCATATACATACGATTCATCTTTGGCTGTGCGTGCATATAACAGATTGTCTATGCCAGCAATAAGTTGAGACAAATTAGAAACCGAAGACGCTTCGTAACCATTATCTGTCAGTTTATACAAAACCTGTTCTACGAGGAAGTAAATATTACCTTGGCAAAGTGTTGCAGAGTAAGTATCTGTAGCATCAGGCAAATTAATTGTTGTCCATGATGTTCCAGGCGTTCCGTTTGAAACAGACGTGTATTCAACTACCTGTTTGCCATTCTGTGTAGTTCCGAATACATAAATCTTATCATTGGCATAAACTGCTTTTTGCTTGATTAAAGTGCCGGAAGTAAATCCTGCTCCGATGGGTTCTTTTGTCCATTGTAAAGAGTCAGGTTCCTGATTGTGAACATTGATTTTTACACGATAAGCCTTACCCATTACGCCGCTATAAGCCAAAACTTTGAAGGAAAGTCCTTCTGTTGGAGCAAATGCAAAGTTGATAGAATCGCTTGAAGTCCAGAGAGTATCTTTGGCTTCAGCTCCTTCTGAATCGATTTTACCATACAGAATGTAATCAGTGTCAGCTGTGATTTTTGTGAGCACTCTTGAGATATCAGTTCCAACAGGAAGTGAATCTTTATTCTCAATGGTTCTCATAGCCTGATTGATGGTGAAAGGATAATTTGCCATGGAAATGGTATCCGTATATGTAGAATCTTCTCCTTTCGAGTCTTTTCCAACTCTCTTGACATGCAGTGTACCAAGTGAGAATGAAGTAATGCTTGTTTCAGAACTATAAGTAACCTGCTCAATATCATTGTCCAGACATGAAGTCATTGCAGACATCGTGACGAGTAAGCTAACTAGCAGTATGGGTAAAAACTTTATTTTCATTTATAAAATTGTCTTTGATTACAAGTTGCAAAAGTAGAAAGTTTTTTTTCGAATAGGAACTTTTATATCAAGTTTTATATAAAATTATGGATAAGCGTAACTTTTTTATCTGTGAATTGGCATATTTTTGTGCTTATTTTTCATAATGAATGATTGTGTTTTTATCTCTTGACAAAACCTGTTTGCCATATCCTGCAGGAACAACAGGGTGTTTTACTCCTTTATGGAGTAGTGCATCAGAGTATTCTATATAAATTTCATCCCATATTTCTTCGTCAATAAACGATTGCAAGAGTTGACTGCCTCCTTCTACGAGTAATGACTGAAGTTTATTTTCGTATAATATTTGTAATATTTGTGGCAGAATATTCTGATTGAAATCCAGTTTGTAGTAAATAATATTTGTCGTCGATTCTTTTTCTAAAGCTGTAAATACCCATGTCGGGGTCTTACCGTCGAATAATTTTAAGTTCAAAGGCAGAGTCAGCTCTTTATCTATAACTAGTCGGATAGGATTTTTACCATACCAGTTGCGTGTTGTGAGTGAAGGGTTATCCAGTAAGGCTGTTTTACGTCCGACCAGGATAGCTTGATGTTCTGCCCGTTGCTTATGTACATACATAGATGTTATTGGAGTAGAAAGTATAACAGGCTGGCCGCTTTCACGATTCACATCAATAAATCCGTCTGCCGATTCTGCCCATTTTAAAGTTATGTATGGGCGTTTCTGGATATTGAAAGTTACGAAACGTTTTATTAATGCCCGACATTCATTCTCCAGAACTCCGACTGTTACCTCGATTCCGGCATCTCTTAATTTCTGTATACCTCTGCCTGAAACAAGTGAAAAAGGATCGACACATCCTACTACTACGCGAGGAATTCCTTTACTTATAATTAAATCGGCACAAGGAGGTGTTTTCCCATAGTGAGAGCATGGTTCCAGACTGACATAAATAGTAGATTTTTTAAGCAAGCTCTCATCTTTTACAGAACGGATTGCGTTGACCTCGGCATGGCCTTCTCCGCAACGTACGTGGTAACCTTCACCGATAATACGATCGTTGCAGACAATTACAGCTCCTACCATTGGATTTGGTGCAGCATTGCACATCCCGTTACGCGCCAGCTGTATGCAGCGGCGGATATATTTTTCATCTTTTGTCATATTCGGTTTGTTTTTTATTCTTACATTTGTACCTATGCATCCTATTTATACTTACATCAGGCAGACGCTTGCAGGAGTTTACCCGGAAGAGGAAACAGCGGCATTAGCAAAGTGGATATTGACAGATGTATTTTGTCTGTCCACCACGGAACTCTATGCGGGCAAAGATATGAATTTTTCTAAGAACGAGTGTGACAGGCTGGAAGATATTCTTTCCCGCCTGAAACGATATGAGCCTTTACAATACATATTGGGTAAGGTTGATTTCTGTGGATTACCTTTTGAAGTGGCTCCTGGAGCCTTAATCCCTCGGCCCGAAACTGCTGAACTAATAGACTGGATTATCTCGGATTACACAGATAAAGCCGGAGTACGGATTTTGGATGTAGGAACGGGTAGTGGCTGTATACCTATCGTATTGGGCAAAAAATTAAAACAAAGTAAAATAACTTCATGGGACGTGTCAGAAAAAGCATTGGATATTGCTCGGCGGAATAAACTTCTCAACCAGGTTGATATCACTTTAGCTCAAGTCGATATATTCGATACTGCGTTACCGGATATTCATGTCGATGTTCTGGTGAGCAATCCTCCGTATATTACAGAGAAAGAACGTAGCGGGATGGAGCGAAACGTATTGGATTGGGAGCCTGAACTCGCTTTGTTTGTTCCGGATAGTGATCCGCTTTTATTCTACCGACGGATAGCAGAAGTCGGTTGTAATATTTTAGTATCAGGTGGAACTTTGTATTATGAGATTAATCGGGCATATGGCAAAGAAACAGTGCAGTTGCTTGAAGGAATGGGGTATCAATCTGTAGAACTAAGAAAAGATATGTTTGGCAACGACCGTATGATAAAAGCATTCAGACCATGAAAGAATATACCGAAGATGAATTGAAATATAAAGCCGAAGCGTATTGCTCAACGGCCGAACATTGCCCTTCTGAAGTAATATCTAAGTTGAATCTTTGGGGAGCCGATGATGTAGTGACAGAACATATTCTGGAGCATTTGAAAAAAGAACGTTATCTGGATACTCAGCGCTTTTGTAAGGCTTTTGTTCGTGATAAGTATCGGTTTGCGCGTTGGGGAAGAATGAAAATTACTCAGGCACTTCGTCAGAAGCAACTTTCTTCGGAAGATATTGCTGCAGGTCTGGATGAAATAGACGAAACCGAATACTGTGAGAACTTGAAAGAACTGTTGCGTCAGAAGAGTAAAACTGTTTCGGGGAAAAACGAATACGAACGCAATACAAAACTTATTCGTTTTGCTGTAGGCAGAGGGTTTACAGTAGATGAGGTGTTGCGCTATATTAAACAGAAAGATCCTGATGAATTTATGGACTGACATACGGGATTTCCTTTTTCCTCGCTTATGCCTGTCGTGTGGGAAGAAACTCTTGCAAAGCGAAGGCGGACTTTGTATATCCTGTTTTTCGTCATTACCATATACGCATTTAGGTAATACTTCAGGCAATGAAATGGAGAAATGCTTTTGGGGACGTTTCCCGGTTGTTCGTGCTTCTTCACTTTTTTATTATGCAAAAGGAGGAGATGTGGCTCAGATTTTATATGCCATGAAATATCATGCGCGGAAAAAACTTTGTTGCAAGATGGGTGAATATATGGCTGGAGAATTGTGTGATTCTGGCTTTTTTGAAGGAATAGATTATCTGCTTCCGGTTCCTTTGTTCTCTTCCCGATTGCGTCAGCGAGGATATAACCAAAGTGAGCTTCTGGCACGGGGTATATCACGTGTAACGGGTATCCCTCTCTGTACAGATGCAGTAGTGCGCTCTCGTAATAATGCGACTCAAACCCACAAAAGCGGTTATGCACGTTGGCAAAATGTAGACCGGCTGTTTTTGCCTACACCCCATGCTGCAAACTTGCATGATAAACATATTTTGCTGGTTGATGATGTTCTTACTACAGGAGCTACGCTGGTAGCTTGTGCCGACGCACTGCTTGGAGTGGAAAATATAAAGATTAGTGTGTTGACTTTGGCATGGGCCCGATAAACAAAATGATTTCTTTAACTAAAAAAGATACACATATATTTCCTAATCACGTAGGATTTACATAATTTTGCACCAACGTTTATCAGATATATTAAGGTTATGAAAGCTTTGGAAAGATTATTTGCAGAAAAATTGCTGAAAGTAAAAGCCGTAAAGATTCAGCCGGCTAACCCGTTTACTTGGGCTTCTGGTTGGAAATCGCCTATTTATTGCGACAACCGCAAGACTTTGTCTTATCCAGCATTACGTAATTTCGTGAAGTTGGAGCTTTGTCGCGTTATTCTTGAAAAGTTTGGTGAGGTAGACGCTATTGCCGGTGTAGCAACAGGAGCTATCGCTCAGGGTGCTTTGGTGGCAGAAGAATTGAACCTCCCGTTTGTATATGTACGTTCAAGTCCAAAAGATCATGGACTCGAAAACTTGATTGAAGGTGAACTTCGTCCGGGTATGAAAGTTGTTGTAGTAGAAGATTTGATTTCTACAGGTGGCAGCAGCTTGAAGGCTGTTGATGCTATTCGTCGTAATGGATGCGATGTTATCGGTATGGTAGCTTCGTTCACTTACGGTTTCGATGTATCAGCAGAAGCATTCAAGAATGCAAAAGTAGAGCTGGTAACATTGACCAACTACAATGCAGTGTTGGATGCAGCTTTGAAGACTGATTATATTGACGAACAGGATATACCGGTTCTTCAGGCTTGGAGAGAAGATCCTGCACACTGGACTGGAAAATAATTGAAATTAAATAATTATACTGAGCACGGATTACACGGAGTGCACGGTTTTTGTCAGCAAACCGTGTTTTCTGTGTAATCCGTGCTCTTTTTTTATAAAAGATTATGGTACAATTTGAAAGCACAGTAAAACATATACCTTATAGCCAAGAGCGGGTATATAATAAATTGTCGGATTTAAGCAATCTGGAATCAGTGCGCGACCGTCTGGATATGATGAAAGATAAGTTGGGTGGTAAAATAGAGGACTTGTCTTTCGACCGTGATTCATTAACATTAAAAGTACAAGGTATCAATTTGACATTGCGCATCATCGAACGTGAACCGCTGAAGTGTGTTAAGTTCGAAGGTGACAAAACTCCTGTTCCATTGAATTTATGGATACAAATACTTCCGGTAACAGAAGCAGAGGCTAAAATTAAAGTAACCATTCGTGCCGAAGTGAATATGTTTATGAAAGCTATGATTTCTAAACCGTTGCAGGAGGGAGTAGAAAGACTGGCGGATATGTTAGCTATGATACCTTATTAAAAAATAGAACTATGGCTCAGAAACTTTGGGAAAAAAGCGTTCAGGTAAATGAGGAAATAGACCGTTTTACCGTAGGAAAAGACCGTGAGCTGGACCTTTATCTGGCTAAGCATGATGTTTTAGGTTCGATGGCTCATATTACTATGCTTGAAAGTATTGGTCTGTTGTCGGCAGATGAGTTGCAGGTTTTATTGGCAGAACTGAAGAATATTTACGCTTCTGCCGAACGTGGCGAGTTTGTCATCGAAGACGGAATAGAAGATGTACATTCACAAGTAGAGCTGATGCTGACTCGTAAGTTGGGAGATGTTGGAAAAAAGATACATAGCGGGCGCTCGCGAAATGATCAGGTACTGGTCGATTTGAAACTCTTTACTCGCGAGCAACTTAAGCAGATTGCTGAGGCTGTGGAAGATTTGTTCCATGTATTGATTTCTCAGAGTAATAAATATAAAGATGTATTGATGCCGGGATATACCCATTTGCAGATAGCTATGCCCTCTTCATTTGGCTTGTGGTTTGGTGCTTATGCCGAGAGCCTGGTTGACGACATGATGTTTTTGCAGGCAGCATATAAAATGTGTAACCGCAATCCTTTAGGTTCGGCAGCCGGTTATGGTTCATCTTTCCCGCTTGATCGCGAAATGACGACCCGCCTTTTGGGATTCGACTCAATGAATTATAATGTGGTTTATGCTCAGATGGGACGTGGAAAGATGGAACGCAATGTGGCATTTGCATTGGCTTCTATCGCCGGAACTATTTCGAAAATGGCTTTTGATGCTTGTATGTTCAGCAGCCAGAACTTTGGCTTTGTGAAGCTCCCCGACGAATGTACCACAGGTTCTAGTATCATGCCTCATAAAAAGAATCCGGATGTATTTGAGTTGACTCGTGCAAAATGTAACAAGTTGCAGTCACTCCCTCAGCAGATTATGATGATAATGAATAATCTTCCTTCCGGATATTTCCGTGATTTGCAAATTATCAAAGAGGTTTTCCTTCCCGCATTCGAAGAATTGAAAGATTGTCTGCGTATGTCTGCTTACATTATGGATAAGATAAAGGTAAATGAGCATATATTGGACGATGATAAATATCTGTATATATTCAGTGTGGAAGAAGTTAACCGTCTGGCAGCAGAAGGTATGCCTTTCCGTGATGCTTATAAGAAAGTAGGATTGGATATTGAAGCTGGCAAATTTACTCATAACAAACAGGTGCATCATACCCATGCTGGAAGTATAGGTAATTTATGCAATGATAAAATAGTCGGTTTAATGGAAGAAATATCGAAAGGGTTTAACTTCTCAGCAGTAGAACAAGCTGAAAAAAGCCTTTTAGGTCGATAAAATATATTTTTTTGTAAAGAAAACGGGAGAAATGTTTGGAGCTTATTATAAAACTCCCTACATTTGCACCCGTAAACGCGGAAATAGCTCAGTTGGTAGAGCATAACCTTGCCAAGGTTAGGGTCGCGAGTTCGAGTCTCGTTTTCCGCTCTTCTTTGAAAGGCTGCTCGAATGGTGGAATCGGTAGACACGAGGGACTTAAAATCCCTTGGCCATTGCGGCTGTGCGGGTTCAAGTCCCGCTTCGAGTACAGGATTAAAGCTCTGTAAATCAATGATTTACGGAGCTTTTTCTTTGTGTACACGACACTGTACTTTTGTCTTAATTATATTCGGTTTATGTGTTTCTGAGGCTCTAAGTTAAACCGAAAGTTAAACCAAGAGTTAAACCAAAATTGATTATGAATGCTACAGTTAATGTGTTGTGTTACAAGTCAAAAACATTAAGTAATGGTGAGCACCCTTTGATGATTCGCGTGTGTAAAGATGGAAAAAAGAAATATGTTAGCCTTGGTGTTTCCGTAAAACCTCAATATTGGGACTTTGAGAAGAATAGACCTAAAAGAAATTGTCCTAATAAGGAGCAGATAAATACCCTGATAAAGGAAAAGGAACAAAAATATTCAGAGCAAATTCTTGATTTTTCTTCCAGAAATAAGGATTATACGTTAACTACATTACTTGAAACAGTTGATTTATCTGTAAAAGCGAAAACAGTTAATGGTTTGTTCATTGAATATATTGAACAATTGAAAAAAGAAAATAGGATAGGGTATGCTCTTTCTGTTCGTCAAGTTTATTCTTCTTTGGTGAAATTCAATGGTCATTTAGATATTTATTTTCAAGAAATTGATGTGAATTGGTTGAAAAACTATGAGTTTTGGTTACGTGGTCAGAAACTTGCAGAGAATACGATAGGCATACGTTTAAGAACATTACGTGTTGTTTATAATTTGGCTGTAACAGAAGGATTGGTAAAATCAGATAATTATCCTTTCAGAAAATATAAAGTTTCACGACTACACACAATAACGGCTAAACGTGCTATTACGAAAGAACAAGTAAAGCAAATAATGTCTTATAATACTGGTTCGTCCTGTTTTTATAAGAAATTGGCTGTTGATATGTTTGCTTTTTCTTATTTGATGGGAGGAATAAATTTCACAGATATGTCTTTATTAACCAATGACAATATAAACAACGATAGGTTGATTTATATACGTCAGAAAACAAAAAAGACAATTATTTTACCCTTGTCTGAACAGGCGAGAGAGATAATAGATAAATATCGTGATTCCAAAAGGAAATATTTGTTTCCCATTCTTGACAACCGGAGTCGTACTGGAATTCAGGTAAAAGACTGTATTTATGATGTGCTTGCTAATGTTAATCATCATTTGAATGAAATCGGTAAATCATTAGGGCTGGAGTTGAAAATAACGACTTATGTAGCCAGACATTCGTATGCTACGGTGCTTAAGCGTGCAGGGGTTCCTACAGCTATTATCAGTGAGTCTTTGGGGCATAGTTCTGAGAAAGTAACTCAAATCTATCTGGATTGTTTTGAAAATAAACAGGTTGATGAAGCGATGAAGAATTTGCTGTAACTAAAAAGAGTTCTGCCATATAATATTAGGTGGAACTCTAAAGTTATTCTAAAAGGTTATCAACGAGTGTTATATGTACATATATGGAGCAAAAATGTTTTGGAATTTGTTTGGCGAATTTTAAAATAGCTGTACCTTTGCATCAGACAACAAAGAGTTGTTGGAGCGGAAGGTACATTGATACCACTAATTAATAGTGAGGTTGATTTGATAGGTTTAAACTTGCGTACGGAGTTGTAAAGTCCTATTTCAACCATTCACAAAAGAAGATTTATCTTCATTATTATAAGCATCTTGTTCTTCATGATTCCCTCGTATGGTTTACATGGACGAAAAGAACGCTGTTAATTTCATAAAGCAATCAAAAGGATTGCTCTGAAGTTAAAATTGTAAAGTACATAATTTATGTGTTCGGCTATTATAGGTCGAAGCAGGGTATGTTACATTACAAATTCAGAATATGGAATTAGTGGCTTTTTTTGTGTCCATACGCTTCTTTTTTTAATTTAAATATTATAAAAATGAAGAAAAGTAAAAAAAATCAGCTCCCTTTTTGGAAAAACAATGGGGCAAAGAAGAGTGTAATACCTGAAGGAAAAATTCAACTTGCCATGCCCAAAAATCCTTTGGAAGATTTAAAGTGGCTTCCCGAACTTGTAAAAAGTGAAGACGAAAGGCTTGATATTATAGAGCGATTAGGCTTCCCCATAATAAAACAAGATTCCGAGGGCTTTGTGCATGTGCCTCTATTCCCTTCACCATCTAAACGAGATGAGGCCTTATTTCAAGAGTTTATGAATGGAAAATGGCGTTTTATGATTGCAGCATGCATCATGAGGAAAAGATACCCGAATAAAAGGCAAGAAACTACAACTCGTGGATTTGATGTGGAGCATGTAGATGCTGCACTTCCTGAAATCAGAGAAAGGCTTAAATGTAGGGTGTGGAAATCCTGGGATTTAGATGAGAATCAATTTTTCTCATGTGAAGATGACGATTTACCTGCTTGGCAGTTTCAAAGAATTGGCTGGAGTATTTATCCTGATATACCATACCCAGAGGAAGGAGGTGACAAATGATTACCTTCAACTTTGAAAGTGTTATTTCGGGTAACCGTGAGCCATATAATAATGCAGCTGCGCATGAAGAATTGAAGTCCATGATGTCACGCTTTGACAGGTTGAATATCTTCTTCGACATTGACGAAGATGGCTATGAAGTAATAAAGGTCGAAAGTGCATACGTGAAGCGTTTCGCATATCAGTTGAACGATAAATCTGCAAATTGGCTTATGGCATACCTTTCGACTGGCAAGAGTGAGGATTTCGGAGTAGAGCCATCCAAAGTTCAAAAGTCAGACCAAACAAGCGATAACGAGTATCGTAAGAATATGCTCAAACTGTTTGTGGAAAGTAAGGCTGTAAACATTCAGTTTACGCCAGAGTTCAGAGACCGAAGAGGACAATTAACAGCGGTAGCTAATTTTAAGTTTGGTAACATCTTTTTCTTTGTAAACCGAGATGAGGATATTGTTTCGTACTTACAAGAGAAAGGGTTAATTCGTTAAATCTAAACGGAGTAGAGGAAGTGTAAATTTCCTCTCTCCTTTTAAAAACTGACACAAATGAAAAAAGAATATATCGCTATTAATAAAATAGCAGGCAGAATCCAGTATTTGACAGAAGTCTTGCCGCAGATAGAAACAAACACTATCCTTTGCAAGACATTAACCGGATTGGGTGCAACCTATTCCGAAATAAAGGCTAAACGACATTCCATTATTTCTGTTCCCAATGTACCGCCTATCATTGGCAAGTGCAGAGACCCAAAGCATAAAAATGATAATCTGTTCGGTGTTAAGCAAGGGGTGACAACAGAAGAAGTCATTGATTATATTGAAAAGACATTAGCCGCAGGAAAGTTTATCAAGCTGATAAGCACTCCCGAGGGATTTACTAAAATTAAATGGGCTTTCGAAGAATTGGAACTTGACATATATAATATGTGTTTCTTCCTATCCGATGAATGCGACAAGCTAATAAAAGATGTCGATTACAGAGCTGATATAATTCTTCCTATGGATGATTTTTTCAAATTCAGGGAAAAGGCATTTGTTTCAGCCACTCCCATATTGCCGAGTGACCCACGTTTTGAAAATCAAGGTTTCAAGATTGTGGAGATACAACCGACCTTTGACTACAAACGTCCTATTAGCATTGTACCAACCAACAACGTTTTGGAAGCATTGAAAGAAATTCTGCCACAGATAAAAGTGCAACAAGAGCAACCACGCAGTATTTGTTTCTTTGCCAACAGCGTTGATATGGTACACCAGCTAATGAGCAAATTGGGGGCTGAAAATGAGTCCGCAGTATTCTGTGCAGAGAAAAGTGTTGAGAAGTTAAAGAAGAAAGGATTTAAACGGGCTTATGAACATTGGAACATTAAGCATAAAATGCCTTATATGTGGTTTACTTGTAGATTTTATACTGCTGTGGATATTGAGCTGGAAGAACAACCCGATATAGTATTTGTCACTGAACCGTATTTTGCAGAATATACTATCATTGACCCATGCACTGATGCGGTACAAGCTGTTGGACGATTCAGAAACGGTACTTCTTGTGTTGTTCATATTGTCAATGCCAATGAGAACTATCCGATACGCACCAAAGTAGGCATTAAGGAATATCTCAAAGGTTGCAGGGATGCTTACAAAACTATTAAGAATCTCTACGAATGTGCAACATCTTCTGAAAGTAGAGATGCTTATAAGGCCGCATTGGATATACTGCCATATAATCGGATGCTTAAAAACGGAAAGACTAACTATTTTGCCATTGACAATTTTATTGATGAAGCATTGGTTAAGTCTGCCTACAATAATATTGATTCAGTAGTGAACCGATACAAGGAAAGTAGCTTATTCTTACCCAAGCTAACTCAACCACTGTTTTACAAATTTGGGGATAAAGAAAGGTTGAGTTTAATGGATAAGAGCAGTTCTATCAAAGAAAGCCGAAAGCGTATCGTTGCAATATTGGAATCGTTGAAAGATGATAGAGATTCTCCATTGGCGCAATCGTTTATCAGTGACATCCGACAAGTTGATACTTTTATTATTGATGCTTACGATACGGTAGGAAAAGAAGTTATTGAAGTAAACAATTATTCATTCAAAAAAATTAAGGAAGCCATGATTATGAAAAACTATAGAGAAAAACAAGCGGAGTAGAGTTTGTTCAGCTGCTTAAAAACTCCTTTAAAGTTGGCGAAAAATATACTCGTGAATATATCAAAAAAGAATTAAAGCGTTTATACGCATTGGTTAAGACTGCACCCAAAAATGCAATTACAGCTATGACTATAAAAGATTTCTTCAAAATTCAAGAGTGTAAAATCGGGAATCAGAAAGCTATCAGAATATTAGAACCATTAATATAGGATAGTACTTTTTTTGATGAAAGTTAGTTTTATAGGGCCTGTTTTGAAAAGGTACTCTATCATCAATATTTAACTTTATCCAATCATTATAAAACGAAGAGTCTCCGCTGATGAAAGTTGGGACTCTTTTTTATTTGAACATATCCTTATGTTGTAATTTATTTCCTTTATGTTGTGCCGGATTATAAAAACGGAGGTACACTGCCTTTTTTGTCCCCCTCATGGCTATGGAAGAAAAAAGCATTCTTTATTTCACGATGATACTATGACCTCACATCATCAATGAAAAAGAATACTTTTTGTCAGCAGCGTATAGATTCACAGCTTTATTCCCGTATCCGAGCAATAATTTACTAATCTCCTCACTTCAAATAAAGTCTCTTTAGGGAAAAGCACAAGAATAGCCTAAGATGCAAACGAAGAAATTCATTTGTGTTTTAGGCTTGTTCTTGTTTAACCTATTCAATCAATAATCATTTAATTCAATTACATTATGAGAGATTTAGTTATTATGCCAGCTATGGCACAGAACCAATCGAGATTTAATTTAGGTGAATATGCGGAAGAAGCTACTATTATCCAAGACGAGCTGACCGTACAGCCGAGTGTGAACTTTTTGGAATCTAATACCGATGCAATCACTATGGACGAGCTTGCAAACAAATGTGTCGTTCCAACTTGGGCTAACCAAGAATTGACTATCGCACATCAAGACTTTATTTCATGTGTGCATGATGCGGCTTGCTCATTTTATGCAGGTGAAAGGGTAAACGCACCCGAAATCAGAGTTTCACATATTGTACGCGGTAGAACACCACAAAGTTTGGGCAAAAAAGCATCAGAATTGTTAGAATGTGAGAAAACACAATTCTACCAACGTCTTGCATTTGCTTTTACCATTCCAACCATTATTGAAACGATAAGAGGGCAAAGGCTTGAACTGTGCATCGGTGGAGTAAGGAATTATTCAGACCTTAACCTTTATCGGGCATCCAAAGGCTTAGAAAAATTTTCTTGTTTTTGTGGCTGGAGAATGAAAATCTGCTCTAATCAGATTCTTACTGGTGAGGGTGTGAGGTTCAATATGGAAGTGACCAATATCAGTGAACTTTATAAAAATGTGCTTGAATTGTTTCATAGCTTTAACCCTGCAAAAGAAATCCATTTGATGCAGTCACTTACTAACACTTCATTGTCTGAAACTCAATTTGCACAGATTGTTGGACGAATGAGAATGTTTCAAGCATTATCACCTGCAAGGCAGAAAACCATGCCAAGACTTCTGATTACGGATAGTCAAATAAACAGCGTATGCAGAGATTACTATCACAACGAAGTGTTTGGAGTAAAAGATAATGCTATATCAATGTTCGATTTTCATAATCTTTTGACGCAAGCTAATAAGGGAAGTTACATTGATACTTATCTGCAACGAGCCGTAAACGCTACAGAAGTCAGTGTCGGAATTAACAATGTCCTGCAAGGAGTTGATAACAAATACGCTTGGTTCTTGGGCTGAGTGGATTGTTGATTGAAAAAGAAAAGGGCAGCTATTAAGTTAGTTGTCCTTTTTTATTTCTGCCAATACCTAAAAGTTTTAATTATGAATATAGATTATAAAGTAGGAGAAGTGAAGCTTTCCTACAAACCTAAATTCAAGAATCAGCAAAAAGTAACCTGTTCAGAGGATGCTTATAAATATATGCTTTCTACATATAAGAAAGGAACTATATGCTACAAGGAATATTTCAAAGTCTTGTTCCTAAATCAATCCAACCAGATTTTAGGATATACTTTAATTTCAGAGGGAGGAATCACAGAAACCTGTGCTGATGTCAGATTAATTATGCAAGCTGCATTACTTACTAATTCCGTAGCTTTAATTCTGGCACATAATCACCCAAGCGGTAATCTGAAACCAAGTAGGCAGGATATGGAAATCACTAAACAGGTAAGGGATGCAGCTCTGCTTATGCGAATAAAAGTCTTAGACCATATCATCCTTACTGATGCAGAATACTACAGTTTTGCAGATGAAGGAATGCTGTAACATATAAACTCTAAACTACAGGTAGGACAAATCAAGAACAAGATTAGATTATATACCCCAATCAAAGTTTGTCCTACCTTAGATATTGTGTTTGATAGCAGAAGATTTACTATTTATCCCTACATCGTATAGACTTATTTAAAACCTTTCGCTAAATTTGCAACAATTTCAGTAAGTTAAAGTGTTAGCAGGCTGAAAGGACATAATTAACGAAAGGTGTTATTGAAATTATCTTCTATTCTCAAATTCTCGCAAAATTTGAAATGGCATGAAGATGATAGCAATAGCATCCACACTTGATATATACCTACCTTATGTTTGTAAGGTTTCTATATACCGTTTGGTGTGGGGCTATTGTTTTATCCATGCCAAGGCAATGCGAGAAGCCGGAGAATAGGGTAAAGCAAATAGTGTTCCCACACCTTTTTTATTTATTGCTTATTCGGGGAACAGGTAAGCATAATAATTTTATAGTTATGGGGTTGCTAAATATGCTATTCTCCAGCCATCAACAGACCGCCAGAGATTTATTTGATAATTTCCTCAATGAGGAACACAGCTATCGGGCAATGGCTAAACAATATAACAATAAGTTTGCGTTAGCAAATTATCATGAATTTGTTGCTCATCTAAATAAAATTCATGACATGTTCTGTACAGAACTTCGCTTAATAAAAGAACCTATAACCTTTCGAGGATATGATTTTTGCTATACTCCTGCACAAGCTGTCAAGCATATGGAAGATTTTATCATGGAAATAATGAAACAAAACTTAAAAAAATAATATTATGGGATTTTTTACATCTGGAACAGATAAGCGCATTGAAGAAATCAAAGCGACAGTGAAGCAACTTAATAAAGACTTGCTTATTCTTGCTGATATGGTAGAGAAAGGTCGAGATTATTGTACATTGCATCAATTGGAATTAATGGCTGTTTTTGGTCGAATTACTGAATTATACCCTAAATTACAGAGTGATGTACAGCAAATACCACAAAGCAAAATATCTACTATCCTTGTACCATGGAATGATGGCTCTCAGCACAATCCTATTCTATTTTGGGATATGTCATTTCATTCTGTAATGGATAAACTTACCTCCGAAATGGGGAAATGGGATAATATCTAAAAAATAGAGACAGCATTTGAGCCTAAAAACTCTTATGCTGTTTTTTATCGGGTATGAATTGTGGGAATAATCTTTCTTAATGGGGAATTGTTCGTTTTATACCTGAAAACTCAAATATATCATCTTGCTTTCTTTTGTGAGTTATAATTGGTATATTTGTAGAGCGGTTTTTTCAACCGCAAGAGATTATTAATTTTATTGTTGAATTTCTTGGTTTCTTTGACAGAGTTAAACTGTGAGTTAAACCAGACATTTTTATTACATCGTTTTATATATAAACGAGATAATATAAATAGCTGGTTTATAACACTATAACTGAATATAAGGATGCTCGAATGGTGGAATTGGGCGAGGGACTTAAAATCCCTTGGCCATTGCGGCTGTGCGGGTTCAAGTCCCGCTTCGAGTACAAAATAAATCGCAATTATCTGGATAGCAGGTAGTTGCGATTTTTATTTTATATACTTGCACCACATTTGCACTATTGAACTTATAGAAGTACGCCAGAATTCGGTTCAACGTAAAAACCTGAGGGATTCTCAAATTACGCATAAATTTTAGACAGTCTAAATAGAAAGAAAGTTCTATCCTTCACTCCCCTGAATTGTGAGCGAAAGTTCTTTATTTTAGCATTAAAAGACTCTGATGTAGCGTTTGTAGAACGTCTTTCAAATAGTTTATAATTTCAAGATAATGTGTCTGTATGAATCTTGCCACTCTTTCAAAGGCAAGGAAGCCTGATTTGTTTATTTCGTCATACCATCTTGTAAGTCTTGTTAATGCAGTATCCTTATGCCTGCACTAGAGATATATCAGTCCGAGTCTCATAGAAAGATAATATGCTTTCTTTATATCAGGATATTCCCTGAACAGGATGGCGGCACGGACACGTTGTGATTTAGTTCATAGGGATTCTTTCTAATAGAGAAGATAGATGTTTCTTACCAGCAGCTGCTTTCTTGGATCCCCATTTTCGAAGACCGGAGCATGATAAGGCTTTTCGCATACCCTGGCATATGCCATTTGTATGGATTTCTCATTCAGAGCTTCCCAGCGTGCCTTCACCCTCATTTCCTGAACTGCCTCATAAGCCAGCTTCTGTACATGGAAACGGTCCATCACGCGGTGTGCGTCTGGAAGGCTTTAGCAGGACGGCTGTAACAGTCTTGATATCCGTACCTTTTATGATTGCAATGACACTTCCCGAACGACTCCTTTTCTCCTTGGTTTATCAGGATTATATAAAGCTCACCTTGTGAAAGGCTGACTTCATCAATATCCACATACGGGCCGATATTCTTTTCGAAAAGAATCCATTCTTCCGCATGCGAGAGCTGGGACCAGCTCATATAACTGCCCAAATGGTCGCGGTACTGATGTTCAAGAAGCTCACCGTCCACGCCGAAAAGAAATCCCAAAAGCTTGCAGCTTACCGGAAGAGTATCAATATAGTTCTTTAAAAAAGACGCAAATTCATGCGTCATACGGCCACCTTCGGCTACCAGTTTCCAATTACGACTTACATAGCGGTCATCATCCTTTATTATCCATTGGGATGACGGATGTTTAAAAAAACTTCTTTTCGCGAACTGAGAAATCCTGGACAACTATCGGATTATAAAATCCCTTACCCTCCACTTTCATCTTTGAATATTCGTTTGGTACTTCATTTTTTTCTTCTTGGTAAATTGCTATTTCCCTAATGTTTCCTTGATATCTGATAAAATTTAATGTTTCTTCAGGAAGAAGGAGAAGATAATCGTTGGCTTCCATATTTTTTACTGAGTCTTTCTTCAAATAAAGATGTGATTTTTGGGATTTACCCTTTAGCTCTTATATTGAGTTGCTAATACATTATTGAAACACTTAGTTCATCTGTAAGAGCCCAAAGAATAGATTGTTCATCTGTTGATAAGAATTTAGTTAAGGTATACTCTTTTTCAGTCTGTTATTTTTCGCATTTGAAAATCAAGGGAAATTGAGATATTTCTTTTTAAGAATAGAGATGTATTGGTTAAAAGATTATGAATTTTGTTACATGGGTAGAGATATGGTAAACATATGTTTAGGAATATTACGTACTTATAACTTAGTTGTGATAGACTTGATAAAGTCAGATGCACATTCTTTCAGAAAATATAAAATTTTTCGATTCTTCACAATGACTACCAAAAGTACTATTATAAAAGAACAAGTAAAGTAAATATTATGGTTATATCATATTCTTAAGTATTTGTATCAAAAAGTATAAATATATCGATTCTCCATCTTATAAATTTGCATTTTAAGAAATGACTTTAAATAATTTATATTATGAAGAATATTTTTTATAATTTGTTTTTATGTTTTTTTGTCCTATTTGGATATGTGGATAGGATAAATGGGTGTGAATACATTGAGAATTCAGATGATTCTCTTTATTGGGATATTTATCCTGATACTTGGGTCGCGACAGATGCTTTAGGTCGTATGATGCCAGATCATAAAAAGGTTGGTGATGTTAAAAGAGATAAGCAGCGTATTGTTGGTATTTTCTATGTTACTTGGCATTCTGATGCGTTGGCTAGTCTTAATATTCCTTATCAAGCAGATGTTTCTAAGGTTTTAAAGAAGGATCCAAAAGCAAGATTGGATGGAAATCATAAGGAATGGACTGCTGGATCCTATCATTGGGGAGAACCGGAGATGGGATATTTTCTTAGTAAAGATGAATATGTTATAAGAAAAGATATGTCAATGTTGGCGGATGCAGGTGTTGATGTATTGATTATGGACGTTACAAATGCTGTAAGATATTGGGATGAGTGGGATGTACTATTTAATACGATGCTAAAAATGAAAGCAGAAGGTAATAAGGTCCCTAAATTTTGTTTTTGGGCTTTTAATGGTCCAGTTATATCTGTTGTACAAGATTTATATGATAAGGTATATAAATTAAATAAGTATAAAGATTTATGGTTTTATTGGGAAGGTAAGCCCTTATTGCTTTATAGTGGAAATCCTAAAATGGATGCTAATGGTGGTGGTGTAAAGAATCCTAATCCTCACTATGATCCGGCGGCAATTACTGATTTATCGAATCCTCATTATGGTGATAAAGATTATACTGATGAATTTTATGAGGATTATACTAAAGAAGTGAAGAGTTTTTTTACTCTTAGAACTATGTGGTGGGGATATTATGAATGGGCTGGTGAGAGATTTGTTGGAACAGAAGATAAGTGGAGTTTTGGTTATGATCTTGGAGATAAGCGCGTTTTTGAATTAACTCCTATGCAGTTAGCATCTACACATAACGGTAAAGTTGAGCAGATGGCTGTTACTCCGGCACAGCATCCCATTAGTATAATAGGTAAATCGTGGAGTCGTCAATACGGTGAGCCTGTTCTTGATGAATATGATATGCCAGATTCTGCTTATGTTTCTTGGTTGGGTAAAAAAGTTAATTCACCTACTGCATATGGTATCTATTTTCAAGAACGTTGGGATGAGGCTCTACAGGTAGATCCTGCATTCCTTTATATAAATGATTGGAATGAATGGACTGCGGGTAAATATGTGGCAGGCAAAGCTCCGGGATCAGACCTTCCTGGACCTACAACATTTTTAGGAAGAGAAAATCCTTTTTATTTTGTAGATCAATATAATGCAGAATTTAATAGAACTATTCAGCCGATGAAAGGTGGTTATACTGATAATTATTATATGCAAATGGCTCAAAATATTCGTCGATATAAAGGAGCTAGAGCAATTCCAAAGCATAATGGTTATAGGAAGATAAAAATTGATGGAACTTTTTCGGATTGGGATAATGTAAAAATAGAATATCGTGATACAAAAGGTGATGTGACTCATCGCGATTATAATGGATATGGAGGCAATCATTATATAAATAACTCTGGGAGAAATGATATTCTTAGATCAAAAGTAGCAGTAGATAAAAATAATATATATTTTTATGTAGAAACAGCTTCTAATTTGACAAATTCTTCAGATAGTAATTGGATGCTTTTATTTATTGATGCGGACAATAATTCTACTACTGGATGGTATGGATATGATTTTGTTATCAATAAAAATATTATTGATAATAAAACGACTGAATTGATGAAATATGAAATAGAGACAAATAAATGGATTAAAGTAGAAACTTTGAGATATAGAGTTAAAGAAAATAAGATGGAATTGAAGGTTAATAGGAAATTATTGGGATGTCATAAAGATAAGTTTATTTTTGATTTTAAATGGGCTGACAATATTTCAGATTTAAAAGACCCTATATCTTTCTGTATAAACGGAGATTCAGCTCCTAATAGGAGATTTAATTATCGTTTTATATGGAGTGAATAATTGATTTGATTAAAAAACAATTACTAATTTTTAACCTATAATAAAAATAAGTTTTTATGCAAACAAAAATGAAATATATTCTCTCTTTGTCTTTGTTGGTATCCTGTATATTAAATAGTTATGCTTCTCAGCTAGATACTCGTGTTCGTGAGTATCTAGCTCCAATACGTATTGTTTGGCAACAGAATACGGATCTTATGAATGGTACTGAGAATTTATTCCGTAAGGGTAATGGGCAACCTGATCTAGTAAATGCATATATGTGCGTAATGCGATCTGAAAATGGACGAAAACCATCAATATTACTTGATTTCGGAAAAGAAATTCAAGGTGGTATCCAAGTTGTTACAGGAATGCCGTCTTCTCAAGTGCCAAGGACTATACGTGTGCGTTTTGGAGAGTCTGTGAGTGAGGCTATGTGTGAGATTAATGGGAGAAATGGTGCCTCTAATGATCATGCAATTCGGGATTTTGAGATGAAATTGCCGTGGCTTGGTGTTGCTGAAGTAGGAAATTCAGGATTTAGATTTGTTAGGATTGATATGCTTGATGATAATGCAGAGTTGCATATTAAAGAAGTTAGAGCAATATCGGTTTATAGAGATATTTCTTATAAAGGTTCATTTATCTCTAATGATGAATGTTTGAATAAAATCTGGCAAACTGGAGCTTACACTGTGCATTTGAACATGCAGGAGTTCCTATGGGATGGAATAAAAAGAGATAGACTTATTTGGGTTGGTGATATGCATCCTGAGGTGATGACTATTAACAGTGTTTTTGGGTATAATGAAGTAGTTCCTAAAAGTTTGAATGCTATTAAAGATGTTACTGCTTTACCTAATTGGATGAATGGAATGAGTTCTTATTCAATATGGTGGCTATTAATACAGAGAGACTGGTTTTATTATCAAGGAGATATTGATTATTTGAAGTCACAGAAAAATTATATTGTTGACTTAGTAAACCATTTGATAAAGCATGTTGATGAAAAAGGTGTGGAAAAACTTGATGGAACTAGATTTCTTGACTGGCCTTCTTCTGAAAAACCACAAACAATTCATGCAGGTTTACAATCAATGATGGTAATGGCCATGGATGCAAGTAATGAATTATGTTTGATATTGGATGAGCCTGAACTGGCAAATAAAGCTAAAATAATAGCTAAGAAAATGAGAAAGGCTGCTCCTGCAGTACGTAAAGCATATTTGAATTCAATTAAGGATCCTTCAGAGGCTGGGATGAAACAAGGAGCAGCTTTGATGGTACTTGCGGGATTGATGGATGCAAAAGAAGCTAACAAGAATATCATTTCAGTGAATGGCGCTCATGGCTTTTCAACATTTTATGGATATTATATGCTGAGAGCTATGGCTAAGGCTGGAGATTATAAGGGTGCTTTGGATATAATACGTAATTACTGGGGAGCAATGCTTGATCTTGGTGCAACAACCTTTTGGGAAGATTTTGACTTAAATTGGTTGCCTAATGCATCAAGAATCGATGAAATTGTTCCAGCAGGGAAAAAGGACATTCATGGTAGCTTTGGAGCTTATTGTTATAAGAACTTCCGTCATAGCTTCTGTCATGGATGGGCTTCTGGCCCTACTTCTTGGTTGAGTGAATATGTTTTGGGAGTTCAAGTTGTGGAGCCGGGCTGCAAAGTAGTGCGTATAGTTCCTCATCTAGGTGATCTAAAATGGGTTAAAGGAACATTTCCAACTCCTTATGGAGTTATTTCAATAAGCCATAAAGTGGGGGAAGATGGTGAAGTAATCACAGAAGTTGATGCTCCATCAGGTGTGACTGTTCTCGATGAATAATAAATATATAAAATAAAATCTTAAATGAAAGGTATGAAAATAAAATACGTTTTGTTTCTTTGTTTATGTGGAAGCCTTTTGAGCTTGACGGGCTGTGTTAAAGACAAGAGGGGAGATATGACATTTGCAGAATTAGAAGAGGCTTTCAAAACTGTTCCTGATTCTACGAAAATAGGAGTATATTGGTATTGGATCTCGAACAATATTTCAGCAGAAGGAGTGGTAAAAGATTTACAGTCTATGAAAAAGGCTGGCATAAATAGGGCTTTTATTGGAAATATTGGATTGACAGAGGTTGCGCAAGGTAAGAGTAAAGTCATGACTGATGAATGGTGGAAAGTTATACATACGGCCTTGAAAACAGCTACGGAACTCGGAATAGAAATAGGTATATTTAATAGTCCGGGTTGGAGTCAATCTGGAGGGCCTTGGATAAAAAAACATCAAAGTATGAGATATCTTGATCATGCATCTGTTTTAGTGGATGGTGGTAATAATCTGGAGATTACGTTACCAAAGATGGAGAATACTCAGAGTATAAAAGTACTGGCTTATCCTTGTATTCCTGAAGTTTCTGAAAAATGGAGTTTTACAAAAAAAATTGGTGAGAGTGTAAGTATAGAAATGAAAGCTCCGGATAAGAATATGCGTTCCTTTATTCTTAAAATAAAGACTCCTATAAAGAGTTATGGAAGGCTTTTTGCAAAAGAAGGAGATTCATTCAAGTTATTAAAAGAGTTTGATATTGATAGAAGTAATTTTGCATTGAATGTAGGATTCATTCCTGATGCTCCTATTGTAATTTCTTTGCCTGAGAATGCTGCAGATGTGTATAAATTTGAAATGGACAATTCAGGTAATGGGGATTGTACGGTAATTTTATCCTCAAAACCATATACAGAACGTTATGCAGAGAAAACATTGGCTAAAATGTTTCCAACACCTCTTCCAATGTGGGATGATTATTTGTGGGATGAACAACCGATAGTACGAAACAAGGCACAATTGATTGATGCAGAAAAAGTAATAGATTTGACAACATATGTAAAAGATAGTGTTGTGAGATGTTCTTTACCTGAAGGGAAATGGCAGATTGTACGTTATGCAATGAGAACAACAGGAGTGACTAACTCTCCAGCAAGTCCTGAAGCTACAGGCTTGGAAGTGGATAAGATGAATAAAGAACATTTAAAATATCATTTTGATTCATTTATAGGTGAGATTCTCAAGCGTATTCCGATAGAAGATAGGAAGTGTCTTAAAGTTACTGTTATGGATAGTTATGAAACTGGAGGTTTGAATTGGACAGATGATATGGAGGAAAGATTTATAAAAGCCTATGGTTATAGTCCTGTGCCTTTTTTACCGGTTTTACATGGTGAAGTTGTGGAAAGCCCTGACGTATCGGATCGATTCCTTTGGGATTTAAGAAGATTGATAGCAGACTGTGTTTCTTATGAGTATGTGGGGGCTCTTAGAGATATAAGTCATGAGCATGGTCTTACCACCTGGTTAGAAAACTATGGACATTGGGGATTCCCTGGTGAGTTTTTACAGTATGGTGGACAGTCTGATGAAGTTGCTGGAGAGTTTTGGAGTACAGGTGATTTGGGGAATATAGAAAACAGAGCTGCATCTTCTTGTGCTCATATTTATGGGAAACGTAAAGTGTGGGCTGAATCCTTTACTGTTGGAGGAGGTGATTTTGCTCGTTATCCTTATGAAATGAAGCAACGTGGTGATAGATTTTTTACAGAGGGTATTAATGCTACACTTCTTCATGTTTATATTCATCAGCCATATGAGAATTGTTTTCCTGGTATAAATGCTCCGTTTGGAAATGAGTTTAATCGACATAACACTTGGTTTAGTCATTTGGATTTGTTTATAGATTATTTAAAACGCTGTAATATAATGCTTCAAAGAGGTACTTATGTTGCTGATGTTGCCTATTTTATAGGTGAAGATGTTCCCAAAATGACAGGCGCCATTGATCCAGCACTACCAAAAGGATATTCATTTGATTATATTAATGGTGAGGTATTAATGAAGTATGCTTCAGTGAAGGATGGATTGCTGACCTTGCAAAGTGGAATGAAATATAGAGTTTTGGTTCTTCCGAATTTGAATACAATGCGTCCAGAAATATTGGAGAAAGTAAAATCATTTGTTGATGAGGGCTTGATTGTAATGGGAGATGCTCCTATGAAGTCACCAAGCCTTAAAAATTATCCAGATGCCGACAAAAAGGTACTTGCAATGGCATCTGAATTGTGGGGGAATGAAAACTTGCCTGTTCATAAATATGGTGAGGGAATGGTATATAGTCGTTCTTATTCTTTGGACTCTTTGTTGCTTGAGAATGGAATCCTTCCAGATATGAAGACGAAAGATAATGATCCTGTTCTTTTTATTCATCGTCATCTCACAGATGGGGAAATCTATTTTGTTTCTAATCAATCAGAATCTTATATTGAAATAACTCCTGAATTTAGGGTCAAAGACATGCAGCCAGAGCTTTGGAATCCGGTTACAGGGGAAATGAGATATTTACCTGAATATAAAAGTTCAAAGAATGGAATATCGGTAAATTTGTGTCTTGATAAAAACGAAAGTGTTTTTGTGGTATTTCGTTCTTCTAAAAAAGCTTTTAATGGAGGTAAGAATTATCCAAGAGAGTCTGAAATTTTAGATATTGTCGGTACGTGGGATGTTCATTTTAAGTCTTTGAATGCTACGGTAGATAAGAATTGTAAAATGAACGAACTTAATAGTTGGACAGAATTTGAGGATGAGGATATAAAGTATTTCTCAGGAACAGCTACTTACAAAACTACTTTTCATGTTAAAGAAATGAATTCAGAATCGTATTATCTTGATTTAGGTAAGGTTATGGTGATGGCAAAAGTGAAACTGAATGGTCAATATATAGGTGGTGTATGGACTTCTCCTTATCGTTTATTAGTTACAGAGGGCTTGAAAGAAGGTGAAAATACTCTTGAAATAGAGGTAGTGAATAATTGGGTTAACCGTATCATCGGTGATTTAAACAAGCCTATTGAAAGTCGTACAATTTGGGCTAATGTAATTACGTGGAAACCTGAATCAGAACTTCAGAAATCTGGCCTTTTAGGACCAGTAAAGTTAATTGGTATTTCTGGAATGCACTATGTTAAATAAAATATGAAAAAAAGTATTTTTATATTATATGCAGTTATAATGATGTGTTCTATTGTTTGTGCTCAACAGGACACGACTTTGATTAGAAATATTGCTGATAATTGGGTCGCAACAGATGCTTTAGGACGTGAATTGCCTTGCTATGCTGAAGTTGGCCCTCGAAGAAATGATAAATTCATAGGTATGTTTTATTATATATGGCAAGGAGCCCATGGTAATCAAGTGTATGATATTTCGAAGATTCTTGTACAGAAACCAGAAAATCGTAAATGGGGACCGAATTTAAGTTATCATTTTTGGGGTGAACCTGAATATGGATATTTTCGTGCAGGAGATCCTTTTGTGATAAGGCATGATTTGCAAATGTTGTCTAATGCTGATATTGATTTTATATTTTTTGATGTAACAAATGCTGTTACTTATCTTGATGTTGTCAATAAAATTTGTGAAGTTTCATTAGAAATGAGAAAGATGGGAACGAAAACCCCACAAATATGTTTTGCTACCAACTCTCAAAGTGGTAGAACAATGAATGAACTTTATGATAAGTTTTATGCACAAGAAAAATATCGTACTTTATGGTTTTATTGGGATGGAAAGCCTTTGATAATGGGTAATTCTAAGGATCCAGAACTGCGTAAGGATGTAGAGGATTTTTTTACTATAAAATATAGCTGGGCATGGTCTGATTCTGCTAATTATCCTAATCATTGGCAATGGCTTGATCATTATCCTCAAGATTACGGATGGAGTATTTCTAAGGATATTCCTGAGCAGATTACAGTTTCTACAGCTCAGCATCCTACAACTTCTATTGGTAAAAGTTTTCACGATGGGAAACAACCCAAAGTGAATGAACTCTATGTTTCTGAGTATACAGATAGGGGATTGTATTTTGAAGAACAATGGAAGCAAGCTCATAAAATTGATCCAAAAGTAGTCATGGTGACACAATGGAATGAATGGGTTGCAATGCGATTTATTAGTGATGGAAAGAATCAGTCGGATATTTATGCAGCAAGAAAAGCTCCTGTAGGTACTTCTTTTTTTGTAGATGTTTTTTCTCCTGAATTTAATAGAGATATAGCACCAATGAAAGGAGGATATGGAGATAATTATTATTATCAGCTGATTTCTCATGTCAGACGTTTTAAAGGTCTTGATAGTGGAGAAGAATATTCTAATCTGAAAGATATTATTATAGATGGAAGCTTTACTGATTGGAATGAAATTACGCCTGTCTTTCGGGATCATAAAGGTGATGTAATGCATAGAGATTATCCTGGGTATAACCCCAATGACAGATATATCAATAAGACAGGACGAAATGATATTATAGAGAGTCGAGTTTCTTATAACGAAGATAAAGTATTTTTTTATGTAAAAACTACTAGTACTCTTACTCCGCATACAGGAAAAAACTGGATGCTATTGTTTATAGATGTTGATAAGGATAAAAAAACAGGTTGGGAAGGATACGATTATATTATTAATTTGGATGTTATATCCGATACAGTTACTACATTGAAGAAGTGGAATAATGAGAAGTGGGTTACAGTGAAGCAAATAGATTATGCTTATTCTCATGATGAATTAGAACTTGCCGTTGATAAATCTGTTTTCGATTCACAGAAAATGCAACCTTCCTTTCGTTTCCATTGGGCTGATAATATTCAACAAATGAAGGATGTTTCAGCCTTTTCTTTAGATGGAGATTCTGCTCCAGATAGGCGTTTTGATTATGAATATTAAATTATCGCCGTTCGCTAAAATTTTTGCAAAAGAATAAAATAGGGCTGATTTCATTTATGAAGTCAGCCCTATTTTCATTATATATCTGTTTCTATACTTAAAATCTAATTATATAACTAACAGTATATGTGTTTTAGTGGATAATTATTCTATTACTAGGTATAAAATTATTAGATAAATCAACAATCCTTCGTATAAACCATAAATATGGTGGCGGACATTATGGGAAATGGTTTGGTGATTGGGTTTTGTTGCTATACCTTGCTTACATGTTTGGTTTTGGGTTTTGCTAAGTCTTTTCAAATTTCTTTGGTGTTATATTGGGGCGTTATAGGAGTATTATCATGAAGTCCCTGCTTGGTTACGGATTCGTCTCAATCTTCATTCTATCAATACAAGCCACATTTGGATTTACAAAGGCTATATGGACTATCTATCATTACGACAGAACTCTTTTATGCATTAGATAGATAAGCATAGATTAGAACTTGGAGCATCATATATGGATGATATGCAAACCAAGTTTATAATGATATAATTGTCAAAAAGTGTAAGTGTTGTATCATTTTATATCATGTCTTTGTGAGTGATTCACGTTATTTTTGTTATGTGAAAGAACTTAAATCTAATAAACTTATGTATTCTACTGTATAGCTTAACGATCAGTGAGAAATTTTTTGATAAAAAATAATTTAAAAACTATGAAAACGAAATTATTATTTGTTTGTATTCTGTTTTCTGCATGCTTTGGAAAATGTGTACAGGTTTTTTTTAAAGAATATAGATTTGCAAATACTTTGTTGGAAGTTGGGAAATGTTAATTCTCTTATGAGAAAGGGGGTAATGATTGAAAAAATAATAGGAATGCCTTGTCTTATTAACTATAGTCATAAGGTTATGTACGATGGCTTGTAGAGATTTTATGTAAAAAATAGTATTTATAGATTGCCTTAAAAAGATTTTGGAATGTCTTTTTTGTATTAAAAACAATATTTTATGTTTGATATAATGAAATTTTCCTTTTTTTTTACATACTTATGTTTCACTTTTATAAGTGCTAGTCGGTTGTTTGCTCAAAATCCTATATCTCCATTTGGCGTATATATTGCTGATCCATCAGCGCGTGTCATGCCTGATGGAAAACTTTATATTTATGGCTCTAAGGACGAAAATCGTAAAGACTATTGTTCTAAAGGATATCATGTACTTTCTTCATTTGATTTGAAGCATTGGAATATTAAGAAAGAAGTCTTTTCATCTTGTAAACCTAATGATAATATAAACTATTCTGATGCAGTGCTTTATGCGCCAGATTGTATAGAACGTAATGGAAAATATTTTCTTTATTACTGCATGTCGGACAATTCTGAAGGTGTAGCTTCCGGTGATAAGCCGGATAAATTTTATAAAGATGGTCTTAAACTTCCGGTAGATGGTATTGATCCGGCTGTTTTTATTGATGATGATGGACAAGCTTACTATTATTGGGGGCAGTTCAGTGCTTGTGGTGCAAAATTAAACAATGATATGCGTTCTATTGATACAACGACTATTAAACGAGGACTGGTTACAGAGGAAGAGCATAGGTTTCATGAAGGAAGTTGGATGTTTAAACGTAATGGCATATATTATTATGTATATGCAGCATTGAATAAGAGAGGAGAGGCTACGGCGATAGACTATTCTACTTCTCATTCTCCGTTAGGACCATTTACTTACGGTGGAACTATTATTGATAATTTTGGTTGTGATCCTTGTGTATGGAATAACCATGGTTCAGTAGCTGAATATAATGGTCAATGGTATATATTTTATCATCGAGCTACGCATGGATGTCAGTCCATGCGGAAGGCGTGTGTAGAGAAAATCTATTTTAGAGAAGATGGTTCTATTCCACAAGTGGAGATGACTTCTCAAGGTGCTGCTGATCCATTGGATGCCTTTCATCCTATAGAAGCGGCCCGTGCATGTAATTTGACAGGTAAGGTGAGAATAGTGCGGTCCGGTATTGATAGAGAAGAATTAGCTAAAATAGAGCATTATGATAGGGCTATCTATAAATATTTGAATTTTAAAAGGATTCCTACCTCAATTCATGTCAAAGTGGCCTCACAGACTGGAGGAAAAATATTAGTTTTAACCGATTCGCATGTTGTACATGCCATTATTGATATACCAGAAGGAAATAATGAATATAGGGAATTTACAGCTGAGGTAAGTGGTATTAAAGTTGGTATATCGCAGTTAAAATTCAGATTTGAAGGAGCAGAAGATAAAGATCTGATGAGATTGGATAGTTTTTATTTTAGATGAGAGTATGATGGGGCATATATTGGGAATTATTCTGCTATTCATATTTGTTTTTTACATGATAACATAATTGTCAAAAAGTGTAAGTGTTGTGCCATTTTGTGTCATACCTTTATGAGTAATTCACTTTATTTTTGTTGTATAAAAGAACTTAAGTTTAGTAAGCCTATGTATTTCAATAAATGGCTTGACAATAAATAAGAAACTTTTGTTTGATGCAGAATAATTTAAAACTATGAAAACGAAATTATTATTTGCTAGTACTCTGTTTTTTGTGTACTTTGGATATATATGTGCACAGGGCTTTTCTGAAAATGTTGATTTAAAAAGACTTCGTTTGGAGTTGAAGGATGTTGATTCTCTTATGAAAAAAGGTATAATGGTTGAAGAGACAACAGGGATACCTTATTTTACGGGTTATAGTTATAAAACTTTGTATGATTGGGATCAGTATTTTGAGTCAATAGTTCAGATTTATATGGGATGGCCCTCTACTTATATGAAGAATGGAGTGTTGCTTTTCTTGCAACATCAGAAAAAAAGTGGATTTATTCCTCGCTCTGTTCCGAGTAATCCGTTACATGATTCTGAACATGTGAAACCATTTTTGTCGCAAATCTCCTTAATGATATGTAGGGAATATGGAGAAACAGATTGGATCCTTAATGATGAAACTTTTTTTAAGCTTAAAAAGTATCTTGATTATTGGCTGGTAGATATGGATGTTAATAAAAATGGTCTTAGCGAATGGATGAGTGCTCCGCATACAGGGATGGATAATCAACATGAACGTGCTGGAATGTGGCTTGATCGTTGTAGTGAAGGAGTCGATTTGAATTCTTATTTAGTAAGGGAAACCAAAGCTTTTGCTTGTTTGGCCGAGATGGCAGGAAAGAAAGATATTGCTAAAAAATACCGCCAGAAAAGTGGACTCCTGAGGAAAAAGATCCAAGAATTGCTTTGGGATGAGGAAGACGGTTTTTTCTATGATCGTAAGGTTAATCCGCAAGCTCCTCTTTCAAAAAGTGCACAAACGGGTGCTTACATTAATCAACGTCAGAAAAAAAATTGGATTCCGGTTCGTTCTGCTTCAGCTTTTACAGTGCTGTTTGCTGAAGTGGCTACGTTGGAACAGGCAAGGCGCATGGTTGTTGAACATTTATTTAATCCTAATGAATTTTGGACTTCATATCCGATAGCTGTATTAGCTAAATCTGAACCTTGGTATTGTACTCAGCCACTTCCTAATGATGTTGGCTGTTGTTGGAGGGCAAATGTTTGGATTCCAGTTAATTATATGATATATCATGGGCTGCGTTATTACGAAATGTATGATTGGGCGTCAACTGTTGCTCATTATACTGAAAAGATAGTAAAAGAATTTGGAAATCGTGAATATTTTAATTCAGAAACGGGCGAAGGATGTGGACTTGATCCATTTTGGGGGTGGAGTTTGTTAGGACATTTTATGGATTTTGAAGAGACATCAACTGGAGATATTACTTTGGTTGAATAGCATTTTTTGTAATTAAAAGGCTGAACTTAAATTTGTATTATTTATGGATAGTAAAGTGTTTTTTATTCAAAAGCAAAAGGAAACATTAGGTAATATTCTCATAAGAATATTGTGCTTTCTTTTTCTGATTAGTGGTAGTGCTGGGGCATTTGCCTTACAGCCGGATATTGTAAAAGAGGTTCGGGGGGTTGTTCTCGATGTAAACAATGAGCCTTTAATAGGTGTTTCTGTTATGTTAAAAGGTACTACTATTGGTACAATTACTGATTTTGATGGGAATTACACCATCAAAGTGAAAGGTACCAAGCCGGTTCTATCCTTTTCTTACATTGGATATCAGACCCAGGAAATTTTGGTGGGGAGCAAGTCACGTATTGATGTCGTTTTAACAGAGGAGCTAACGGCTTTGGACGAGGTTGTAGTAGTAGCTTATGGTTCACAGTCAAAAGTTACAGTTACAGGTTCAATATCTTCTATTAAAACAAACGATTTGAAACAGACACCAGCTCCGAACTTGGTATCTGCTTTAACAGGTAAACTTCCTGGACTTACAACAATACAATCGAGTGGTATGCCTGGCGAGGAAAATTTTCAAATGTATCTTCGAGGAGTTAGCACTACCAATACTCAGAATCCATTGATATTGATTGATGGAGTTCCAAGAGATAATATTATGTCTATTGATCCTAATGAAGTAGAATCCATTTCTGTCTTGAAAGATGCTTCTGCAACAGCTGTATTTGGAGTGCGTGGTGCTAATGGTGTAATTCTTGTTACTACCAAACAAGGAAGTTCAGAAAAACCATCTTTGAGTATTTCTGCAGAGTTTGGTATGCAGATGCCTACCCGTGAAATTCATCAAGTGGATTCTTGGGATCATGCTATATTGAGAAATCAAGCTTTGAAAAACGATGGTTTGGCACCTCAATACTCAGATAGGCAAATTCAGTTGTATCGTGATGGAACTAGTCCGGTCTATCCGAATACTGACTGGTGGGATGAAACTATGAAATCATATGCACCTCAAAATAGATACAATGTTAATTTGTCTGGAGGTACAGATAAAGTGAAGTATTTTGTCAATATGGGTATGCTTACTCAGAGGAGCTTATTTAAAACTGAATCGGAAAAGAAATTAGGTTATGATCCGGAGTTTAAGCTTGATCGTTATAATATTAGAACGAATTTGGATATTAAAATCAATAACTGGATTAAGGCAAAGTTAAATTTGGCTACATACATTGATAAGCAGAATAAGCCAGGAGTATTTATGGAACCAGCTCATCGAGGAAGTACTGAATTAATATATGCTTCTATTTATCAGCACAATAATACAGTACCAGGTCCATTAACTACAGAAGAAATGGCTGAGGAGTATGGTATTCAAGCTGGAGTTCCAATTATCTCACCAGATGTTGATAATGGTAATACTCCTTATACAACAATTAATGGACGAGGTTTTTTAAATATGGATAAGAGCAACTTGAATAGTAGTCTTGCGTTAGACTTTGATTTGGGATGGCTGACAAAAGGATTATCTTCAAAACTTCAGATTGCTTTTGATACATATGGTTATTCACAGCGTGATGGTAATACGGATATTAATTCTTATCGTTTTAATATATCTGAGGACTATGATGCGGTAACTGGTGAGTTCCTTCGCGATAATGTGTCTTTTACAGAACAATCTCCGTTCCAGTATCGCAATATGTCTCTTTCTAAATCGTCAGGTTATTTATATAAAATGAATTTGCAATGGATTATTAATTATTCACGCATGTTTGGTGATAAGCATAACATCTCGGGTATGTTCTTGATGCAACGTGATAACAGTGAAGCTTTAGGTGGTAGCAGTGATCAGTTGCTTCCTTACAATATGGTTGGATTCTCTGGACGTTTCTCTTATCGATATGATGAAAGATATATGTTTGAGTTTGATGCTGGCTATAACGGGTCTGAACAGTTCTCTCCTGATAATCGTTTCGGATTTTTCCCTGCAGCCTCTCTTGGATGGATAATTTCTAATGAGAAGTTTATGAAGCCTGTGAGTGCGATCTCAAATTTAAAGTTACGTGCCTCTTATGGTAAGGTAGGTAATGATCAATTAGGAGGATTGCGTTTCTTGTATCTTGATAATTATGAAATTGTAGGTGGAGGATTTTCTGGAAGTTTAGGTGCAGGTCAGTTGATTAATCAGACAATGGTAGCAAATCCTAATATCTCATGGGAGGTTGCCTATAAACAAAATTATGGTATCGATGCCGCTTTTTTAGATAATAGCTTACGTTTAGTTTTTGATTATTATATAGAAAATCGTGAAGATGTTCTTATTACATCAAATACTAGACCGGGTATGCTTGGACTTCCGTTGTCTGTAGTTCCAAAATTGAATCAAGGTAAAATTAACAATTCAGGTCTGGAGGTAGAATTGTCTTATGATAAACAGTTGAATAAACACTGGCATGTATATGCAAAAGGTACTTTCAATTATAATAGGAATGAGGTTATAGATTTGGATGAAGTTCCGCTAGTTGATACCGAACGCCCATATGCATATCCTTATCGTGTAGAAGGTTTTTCTATCGGACAGCCTTTTGGTCTACTGATTGATTGGGATTCTAAAGGACATGGATACTTTACCTCTGAGGAAGAGATCAAGAATTGTGGGTTGATTTATGAGGGAGTACAACCACGTCCAGGTGACTTCGTTTATAAAGATGTTAACAAAGATGGTATTATAGACCGAAGAGACGAAGTCCCTATTGGATATGGACAGGTTCCACGTATTAATTATAGTGCTATGTTTAGTGTTTCTTATAAAGGATTTGATTTCTCTTGCATGTTTCAAGGAGTAGCACAGACCAATGGAGTATATCAGGATTGGGGGGTATATGAAAACCAAACGAAGTCAGGTATGTATTTCCCTATACATAAGAATGCTTGGACTGAAGAACGCTACAAAGCAAATGAAACTGTATCTTATCCAGCCCTGTCCACTACAGCGTCTGCATCTCTAAGAGCGAATGAGTTTTTTATTATGGATCGTTCTTATTTACGTTTGAAGAATATTGAGCTTGGATATACTCTTCCGCAAGAATGGGTTAAAAGGCTTAGAATGCAAAATGTCCGTTTGTATGTTAACGGACAGAACCTATATACATGGGATAATTTGCCATTTGATCATTTTGATCCAGAGCAAACTAGTCCGACTGTCATTGGTATAAACAAAGTCGTCAATTTGGGTTTGAATGTAATATTTTAAAAAAATTATATACTGAAAACTATGAATAAAAAGATATTAACTTTATTGACATCATCTATTTTGTTGTTGTCTTCTTGCGAATCAGTCCTTGATATTTCTCCGGAAGGTCGTAAGGATCTTGATGAGATTTTCAGTTCAGAAGTTACTACAGGAGCTTATTTGAATGGATGCTATCAGGATTTTCCTCAATTTGGACTTGGGTATTTCTTTTGGACTAGTACTCCAGAAGCATTATCTGATAATGCATGGGAGTATCATACGGATCCTAATATTTGTATAGTACAAGCGTATAAGGATAATATTAAGCCTCAGCGTGGAAAGAATTTTTTAATTATGGATATAGGTCCCAGTGGAAATTTTTTGAATATATCTTCTTGGGATTTGTATTATAGAAATATTAATAGGTGTAACGTTTTTCTTTCACGTATAGCAACAGCGACTGTCCCTTCGGAACAAGATAGATCACGGTGGACTGCTGAAGCGCGTGTATTACGTGCCTTTTATTATATGGAACTAATGATGCGATTTGGTGATATTCCATTGCTTACAGATCCTACTCCTTTGGAATATAGTAATGAATTACTAAAGAAATCATCCATTAAGACAATTGCTGATTTTATTGTATCAGAATGTCGGGATGTTATTGAAAATTCTAGTGAATTGCCTTGGCGAATTACAGCTCCTTCTGAATCTGAACGTATGACTAAGTCTGTGGCTGCTGCTGTGATGTCACGTTCCGTTTTATGGGCAGCATCTCCGCTTTGTAATAAAGGAAATGATTACTGGGAAGAAGCTGAAAGTGTTACAGATTATGCTTTGAACAAATTGCTTTCAAATGGTTTTGAATTGTATACTAATGTGTTGAACCCTTCTGTCTTTGGAGAAAATGCTTATTTTGAGTATAACTGTACACAAATGGATATATCAACGTCTCCGGTAGATAAAGAATCTATTTTAGCATCTAGACAAGTGATTAATAATTGGTGGGATGTAATGGGAACGCCGATATGTACCGCTAATAAAGCAGGATTGTGTCCTACTCAAGAATTGGTTGATGCTTTTCCTATGAATAATGGAAAATACGTGGTGGATTTAGCCAAACCTTATTTGGATGAGAATCATTTAAAACCTAATTTGATAGTAGGTAGTGGATATGACGAAAAGAATCCTTATGTAAATCGTGATCCACGTTTTTATGCATTGGTTTTATATAATGGATGTACTGTTCGAAATGCTGCAGACCAGGAAGTTACAGTAGAAACCTATAATGGAGGAAATAGTGGATTACAAATGGGAACTATGTTGCGTACATGTACAGGATATTATTCTAGAAAACATTATCATCCTCTTTCTAGAAGGAATGGACCTGCTTACAATGCATCACAACGTATTTTTAGATTGGCTGAATTGTACTTGAATTATGCTGAGGCTGCTGCAGAATGTGGTCATTTAGATCAGGCTGCTAAAGCTATTGAACCTATTCGTAAACGTGTTAATATGCCTAATATTGATATTTCAGGAAAAAGTAAGGAACAGGTTATCTTGGAAATTCGTAATGAACGTCGCATAGAGTTAGCTTATGAAGGTTTAAGGTACTATGATATCCGACGCTGGAATAATCCAAATGAAGATATGTCTACAGTACGTGTCGAAACGGGAATGTGGATAGAGAAAAATCCGGATAACTCATATACTTATCAGCGCTTTAGAATTGGTGATACATACGATCCTGCTAGTGGTAAATGGGCAGGAACAGGTTGGGATAAAGGCTGTTATTCGAAGAAATATTTATTTCATCCTTTAGAGCAAGAAGAAGCTGACCGTTTGTATGCATTGACCGGAGAAATTTGGCAGAATCCTGGTTGGTAATTATATGCATTAGTATCTAAAAAAGGTAGAATTATGAGTAATTTTTTTAATGATATTTTTAAGAAGCCTTCTTTATTATTGGCTTCATTGGCTTTATGTATGAATATGACATCGTATTCGCAGGATAAAGTTATTAAACCATCCCTTTCTGGTATTGTTGTTGATGAATATGGGAATCCATTAGCTGGAGTTATTATAAAAGTCGAAGGGGAATTTAATGGAGCTGTTACAGATCCAGATGGTTCATTCGATTTGTACGGAATTGTGGCAGAAGGATCAACACTTTCTTTTGATTTTCTAGGTTATTCATCTCAAACGGTAGTGAAAAAAGAAGGTGATTATATGAAAGTCAAAATGACTCCTGATGTTTCTTTTGCTGATCAGGAGATTATGGTTGTTAAAGACAAACGTTCGAAGTTAAGTTTGACTCAGGCTGTAGCAACTGTAACGGGTGAGGAATTATGTAAAACTCATCACAATAATTTAGGTGCAGCTCTTGCTGGTAGACTTCCTGGCTTGATTGTGCAAGCTGATAATAATGAACCAGGTAGTGAAGGGTATACTCTGATGGTAAGAGGAACATCTACAACAACAGGACGTTCTCCTTTGATACTTATTGATGGAATGCGTGTGAGTGGATTCAGTCATCTTAATCCAGAGGATGTGGCTTATGTTTCAGTTTTTAAGGATGCAGCGGCTAATGCTCTTTACGGAATGCAAGGAGGTAATGGGGTTATTTCTATTACTACTAAAAGAGGTGAGATATCCAAATCAAGATTATCTTTAAATGCGAGTTATGGGGTTCAGCAAGCTGTAAAAACTCCAGAAATGCTTGATTCTTGGTTATATGCGGCTTTGGAAAATGAAGCCTATAAAAATGATGGTTATGGAGATTATTATGCTTATTCGTTGAATGATATCTTTGCTTATAAAGATGGTACTAATCGAGCTTTGTATCCTAATAATAATTGGTATGATATGTTTATGAAATCAGTTGTACAAACACAGGATATCAATCTGTCTGCTTCTGGAGGTTCAAAGTTTTTTAAGTATCATACAAGTTTGGGATATATGCATCAGGATAGTCCGTTTGAAACAGATGGTACCAATCCTGAAGATTTTGGATTACATAGATTCCATGTTCGTTCAAACGTGGATGTTCGAGTAAATGATTTTATTACCGGTTTTATGAATATTGCGGCTAGGATTGAACGAAATACGATTACGAATGCAGCTGGTGGTACTGCTGGTATTTTAAATTCTATGTTTGAAATGCCGTCAACAGTATATGGCCCTCTTACTCCAGAAGGGCAGGTCGTAGTAACTCCGCAATATACATCTCCAACTTATGCACAAATAAACAGAAGTGGGTATAGGAGGCAAACTAATACGTATATTACAGCTAATATAGGTTTGAATTTTGATCTTGATTTTCTGTTGAAAGGTCTATCCGCATCTGGTGAAGCTAAGTTTTATACAAATTCATTATCAAATATTCATGGTAATACAGATTATGAAAGGTGGACTCGTGATCTGACAAAACCTGATGAATTGGTATTTAACCGATATGGAACCTCAGAATATAAACCGATAACCTTGTCAAAAGGTAATATGTATTCATATACCTCAGAATTTGACGGAAATCTGAATTATAAAGGTAAGTTTGGAAGACATTCTGTATCAGGACTAGTGAATCTAAATTATCAGTATGATAATCCTGCAGCAACGGTTTTACAGCCTTACAAACGTCTTACAGTAGGAATGAGGGCATCTTATTCTTATAATGATATGTTGTTTATAGATGCTATTACTAGTATACAAGGATCGGAACAGTTTAAAGATGGCAAACGTTATGGGGCGTTTCCAGCTCTTTCTGCTGGATGGGTAATAAGTAATATGAGTTGGTTTGAACCTGTAAAGGATATATTTTCACAACTTAAATTACGCGCTTCTTATGGTATGGTAGGTAATGATCAGATGACTAGTGATCGTTTCTTGTTCAGAGAACAGCTTACTGAAGGATCTGGTGGGTTGATTGAATCTTTAGAGGGCGTTATCAATTATAGTCGAATTGCGAATCCTGATATTACCTGGGAAAAAGGGAAAATAGCTGATATTGGTATTGATATGTCATTATATAATCAGTTATATATAGGGCTGGATTTATTCCGTGAAGATCGTACAGATGTATTGGTGCCTAGTTATACAGTGCCTTCTTCTTTAGGGCTACCGGGCGATGTGTTACCATTTTTGAATAATGGACATATTGTAAATCAAGGATTTGATCTTTATGCAGGGTATACAAAACAGTTTACGAAAGATTTTTCAGTGAATATAAATGGAAATTTTTCCTATAATAAGAATGAAATAAAGAATATTGGTGAGTTATATTTAGGTGATGATTATGCATATTCATATCGTCAAACAGGCTTCAGTGTTTTTGAACAATGGGGATATCTGATTGATTATTCTAATGGAAATGGATATTTTAATAGTGATGATGAATTGATCTCTTCTGGACTCACTTATGAAGGGGTTCCTCCACGTAAAGGTGATTTTATTTATAAAGACCTAAATGGTGATCAAAAAATAGATGAAAAGGACATGGCGCCTATGGGAAAAACATCTATACCAGCTTATGCATGGGGAGCGACATTGGGACTTAAATGGAAGAACTTTGATTTGTCTGTAATGTTCCAAGGACTGGGTGATTTTGGAACTTTCAATAGTGGTTTGGGATTCTATGAAACTGCTAATAATGGTACCTATTTTAAACAACATGTAAGTGCTTGGTCTGAAGCACGATACAAAGATGGTAAAATTATTACGGCTCCAGCCTTGTCGAAATCAGAAACAGCCAGTCATAAACCAAATAATTATTATTTCCAAGATAAGAGTTTTGCACGTTTGAAAAATGTTGAGATTGGCTATACTTTACCACAATCAGTTGCTAAGAAGATATATTGTCGTAATGTTCGTATTTATGCATCTGGTATCAATTTATTGACTTTTGATAAGATGAAGAGTGATGATTTAGATGTTGAGATGAGTAGTATGAATGCATTTCCTACTTATAGATATGTGAATGTTGGATTGAATATAATGTTTTAAATAAAACGAATTATGAAATTTAAATTTTTATATATTTCTTGTTTATGTGCAGGAATGTTATTGGGCTCGTGTAATGATATGTATGATTTCGGAAAAGACGGTACACTTACATTGGAGGATGTTTTTACTGATTATAAATTGACGGGGAAATTTTTAAATAAGGCATATTCGTATATGCCTTATTATGGTGCTAGCAGTGCAGGAGGTACATTTCTTGCATGTTATACGGATGAGGCACAAGATGGGCAAGCCGTAGTGAATAGTGCTGCGGCTGGATATTATGATGGG
>ULSY01013054.1_pt1 | contig 74305 bp, 64 predicted proteins | sample 1957201 | NCBI WGS metagenome assembly ULSY01 (sample SAMEA4835723, study PRJEB28245) | human gut metagenome | biome: gut microbiome; material: fecal sample | place: Denmark | collected 2008
TAAAAGTGTCTTTTCGCATTGCAAAAGGCCATCAATCGGGAGCTAAAAGGCCGTCTTTTGCAAGCCGAAAGACGGCCTTTTATAATGCACTGAGTATCAACACGTTGCAAAAGCGGTAGCAACACACCTCATAAACGGCGGCAAAAATAATTAATACAGGATGATTTTTGATGGCAAATGCTTGGCTGTCAGGCTTTTATTCATTACCTTTGCCGTACCAAACGTTAAATAAATTTGTTCAACATCATGAAGTGGCAGATATGTATATAGCCGCCTTATCCTGACGACATTAAGGCTTATGTCAGGGCATAAGACTGCGGAGCATGGCGCAAGGCCGTGTTCCGGTGATTATATATGTATTCACTTATTACCTTTCTTATTAAAACAAATGTTGAACAATGGTCTATTCATATAAACAGATATTGCTCATCAGCCTGCCCGTTATGATGAGCATACTTATCGAACAGTTGATAAACATCACCGACGCCGTGTTTCTCGGCCATGTTGGCGAAGTGGAACTTGGCGCCGCCGCGATAGCCGGAATATGGTATCTGGCGGTCTACATGCTGGGCTTCGGCTTCAGCCTTGGCCTTCAAGTGGTAATAGCGAGGCGCAACGGAGAGGGGCGTTATGCCGATGTAGGACTGACGTTCTTCCAGGGATTGCTGTTTCTCTCGGCACTGGCGGTGGCACTGTGCGTCGTTACACGACTTCTGTCGCCATGGCTGTTGGGGCTGATGGTAAGGTCGGACGACGTCTACCGTGCCGTAACAGCCTATCTTGACTGGCGCGTCTACGGCCTGCTGTTCTCGTTCCCGCTGCTTGCCCTGAGGGCGTTGCTCGTCGGTATTACGCAGACACGGGCGCTCAACCTTGCGGCAATGACGGCCGTAGTGGTAAACATCCCTGGCAACTGGCTGCTGATATTCGGCCTCGACATGGGCATTTCGGGCGCTGCCATCGCCTCGTCGCTGGCCGAACTGTGCTCGCTCATAGTTCTTTCGGCGTATGTGGCAAGGCATATCAACATGCGTAAATACGGGTTGCGGCCCGTGGCCGACCGCCGTGTAATGGCCAATGTGCTCGGCGTATCGGTGTGGAGCATGTTCCATTCGTTTATCGGAGTGGCCTCATGGATGGCCTTCTTCGTAGCGATAGAGCATTTGGGCGAGGCACAGCTTGCCGCCACAAACGTGATTCGCAGCGTATCAACGCTGTTTTTCGTCATAGTAAACTCGTTTGCCACGGTGACAGGCTCGCTCGTTAGCAACCTTATCGGCAACGGTGAGGGCAGGCAGGTGTCTGCGCTTCTGCGCCGCATCGTCCGCCTGGGCTATGCCACGGGACTGCCGCTGATTATTGCCACCGTGGCGCTACGGCCGCAAGTGATCGGCCTCTACACCGACAGCACGGCCGTTACTGACGAGGCTTGGCTGCCATACATGGTTATGCTTGCCAACTATGTGTTCGCCCTGCCGGGCTATGTGCTGATGAACGCAGTGATTGGGACAGGAGCGACCAAGGCCACATTCTTGTTCCAGACGGTAGCCATAGTGATATACCAGATATATTTATTGTACCTAAGTTGGGCTGAAACGTCGCTTGCGGAATTCTGGACGGCCGAATATCTTTACGTCATACTGCTCGGCATACAGTCGGCCGCACACCTTAGCCGCAGGCGTTCAAGCCTCATCAGAAAGTAAACCTATCTGCCGTAACTGGTATCATGCAAACTTAACCAATCAAAAAACATCATGATGAAGAAAATATACCCACGCGAAGGTGACACCCAGACGGTGTACCTCAACGCCGTAGTGGCCGACCCGTCGATTGAAGTGGGCGACTACACTATGATGATACGGTTATGCGGTCATCGGGTTCTAAGGTTATGCGGTCAAACCACCTTATAACCGTAAAACCTAATAACCTTAAAACCTTACTATATACAACGACTTCGTTAACGACCCGCGCCAGTTTGAGCGTAACAACGTGCTTTACCATTATCCGGTAAACCATGAGCGGCTCAGGATAGGCAAATTCTGCTCCATTGCATGCGGGGCGAAGTTTCTGTTCAACTGCGCCAACCATTCGCTAAGGTCGCTTTCAACATACACATTCCCGCTGTTTTACGACGAATGGGAACTTGACAAGGCCGACGTGGCCTCGGCCTGGGACAACAAGGGCGACATCGTAATAGGCAACGACGTATGGATTGGCTTCGAGGCGGTAATCATGGCGGGCGTGCACATCGGCAACGGGGCCATCATCGGAGCCCGCGCCGTGGTGACAAAGGACGTGGCGCCGTACACGATAGTGGGCGGAGTGCCGGCACGAGCGATAAGAAAACGCTTCGACGACGCAACAATCAGCAGACTGGAAAGCCTGCGATGGTGGGACTGGCCAAAGGAAAGGATACGGCGTGAGCTGCCCGGGATTATGCGGTGCGAATGAATTTTCCGTAAAAAAACACTGAAAGTTTTGCGGCAGGCAATAAATGCCGTATCTTTGTCCGTATAGACAGCTGCCTTGGACGCAGCTGTTTAGGAAGCTATCGGGCATTGAAACAGTTTTTTTGACAGCCGTTTCTTGCTTTTATGACAGGACATTATCTGAATAGGCCTATGACATTTTCTAACACCCGGATAAGTTTGATAAAAACGGGGAAAAAGCACTTCCTGCCCTTGCTGCTCTTGGCTGACGAACAGGAGTCGATGATTGACAGGTATCTGGACAAAGGTGATTTGTACGCTATGTTTGGCAATGACGGCGATTTGATCGCCGTAGCGGTTGTTACTGACGGGACGGACGGCGTATGTGAACTGAAGAACCTGGCGGTAGCCCCGGAGTACCAACATCAGGGATATGGACGGCGAATGGTTGATTTTCTGTGCAACCGTTATAAGGACAACTATAATATAATGCAGGTTGGCACAGGCGACAGTATGATAACAATCGGGTTTTATGAGAGTTGTGGATTTGTCGTTTCGCATATCGTGAAGGATTTTTTTATTATAAATTATGACCATGCGATAATTGAAGACGGACACAGACTGAAGGACATGGTTTATCTTAAGAAGACCATCGGGTAAGACTCATATCGAAATGAAGATATATTTTAGTTGTAGAAAACTACCTGAAAATTTTGCGGTTACGCGGTAAAGCGTTATCTTTGCGGCGTACTAAAAAGGTGGTGCCGGGCAGCATTTGGTTGCCGAAGGCTGAGATGATACACATTGCACCAGTACGGATAATGCCGACGCTGGGAGTTTTTGGTGACATTCTTTACTCTTTCGCGCATAATGAAACGATGTCCGTGCGTTCCGTCTTTTCATGTACACTTTATTTAATATATAGACACAACGATGAAAAGATATATAACGGCATTGTCAATAGCAGGCTCTGACCCTTCGGGTGGCGCAGGATTGCAGGCTGACCTGAAGACGTTTTCTGCCCTCGGGGTGTATGGCGCCACGGCAATAACGGCCGTAACGGTGCAAAACACGGTGGACGTGAAGTACGTGCATGCCCTGCCGCCGCAGGTGGTTTACGACCAGATTGTAACGGTAATGGAAGACATCATGCCCGACGCGGTGAAGATAGGCATGGTGAACGACGCCGAAACGCTTGACGCCATAGTGCGTGCCCTGACGCCGCGCAGGCCAAGGTTTCTTGTGGTTGACCCCGTAATGGTGTCAACCAGCGGCTGCGCCCTGATGCAGGCTGACGCCTTGCAGGTGATGGAAGAGCGGCTGTTGCCCATGGCCGACATCGTTACGCCAAACCTGCCTGAGGCCTGGACGCTGGCCGGCACTGACAGTTCTGTCGACGAGGCGGCGCAGGCTATACTGCGCCTTGGCGTGAAGGCTCTGCTGATAAAGGGCGGGCATGCCGAGGGAACTACCAAAACGGACTATCTTTACGTAAGCTACGATGACGGCGTTAAGCGAACGGAATTTTCGTCCGCCACCGTGGATACATTCAATACCCACGGCACGGGCTGCACCCTGTCGTCGGCCATCGCCGCAATGCTGGCTCGTGGACACGGCATGGAGGAGGCCGTACGCCAGGCGAAAATGTATCTCACCGAGGCTCTGAAGGCCGGCGCCGACGTTGTTGTTGGGCATGGACACGGACCGGTATGCCACTTCTTTAGTCAACAAGTCAACAAGCAGACAAGCAGACAAGGAGATTTGCATACAAGTCAACAAGTCAACGAGTTTTTTAGTCAACAAGTCAACGAGTCAACAAGTCAACAAGCTGACAAGTCAAATCTCCTTGTCTGCTCGTCTGCTCGTCCCTTGTCGACTAAAAAAGAGTCAACTCGTCCCTTGTCGACTAAAAAAGTTGACTCGTTTGCAAAGCTCCAGTTCATCACCCACTTCACTGACAGATGTTCGTATCTCGACTCGGCGATGATGGCCTTGGAGGGCGGTTGCCGATGGATACAGCTGCGCATGAAGGACGCCGACGAGGATGAGATTGAGCGCACGGCAAGGCTAATACTGCCGGAATGCAGGCGACGAGGTGCCGTGTTCATCATTGACGACCATGTGGAACTGGTGAAGCGCGTCGGGGCAGACGGCGTGCATCTGGGCAAGAACGACATGCCCGTAGACGAAGCACGGCGCATATTGGGTGACGAGTTTATCATCGGCGGCACGGCAAACACGTTTGAAGACATACAACGCCTTGCCGCACAGGGCGCCGACTACATCGGCTGCGGGCCGTTCCGCTTTACCACGACGAAAAAGAACCTTGCCCCAATGCTCGGTATCGAGGGCTACGAAAACATCGTTTCGCTGATGAAAACACACGGCATTAACTTGCCCATCGTGGCCATCGGCGGCATAACTTACGACGACATACCCCGGATAATGTCAACCGGCGTAACGGGAATAGCCATCAGCGGCAGCGTGCTCCGGGCCGATAATCCGGTAGAGGAAATGAAAAGAATGGTAAATCAATTAAGAGTTAAGAATTAAGAGTTAAGAAAATATGCCTTGACAAATAAGCATACGAAGGTATTTTTCTTAATTCTTAACTCTTAATTCTTAATTTTAAAAATAACTTTCTATGGACAATAACATCAAAATCACTTATCCCGGGTCAGAGAAAGTCTACATGCAAGGCAGTCTCTATCCCGACATCAGGGTGGGAATGCGCGTGGTTCATCAAATGCCGACGGTAACAATCGAGAACGGCGAGCGCGTGGAACATCCCAATCCCGACGTCTATGTTTATGACACCAGCGGGCCTTACAGCGACCCGTCAGTGGATATTGACGTGAAGAAAGGCCTGCCGCGGCTGCGCGAACCGTGGATTATGAAGCGTGGCGGAGTAGAGCGTCTGGCGGAGATTTCGTCAGAATACGGACGCATGAGGCGTGACGACCGCTCGCTCGACCATCTGCGCTTCGAGCACATCACATTGCCGCTGAGGGCCAAGGAAGGCTGCCAGGTAAGCCAGATGTACTACGCCAAGCAGGGTGTCGTGACGCCCGAGATGGAGTATGTGGCCATCCGTGAGAACATGAACTGCGCCGCACTGGGTATCAAGACGCATATAACGCCTGAGTTTGTGCGTGACGAAGTGGCCGCAGGACGTGCCGTAATCCCGGCCAACATCAACCACCCCGAGGCCGAGCCGATGATTATCGGGCGCAACTTCCTCGTGAAGATAAACACCAACATAGGCAACTCCGCCACCACGTCGGGCATTGACGAGGAGGTGGAAAAGGCCGTATGGAGCTGCAAGTGGGGCGGCGACACGCTCATGGACCTGTCGACGGGCGACAACATACACGAAACCCGCGAGTGGATTATCCGCAACTGCCCCGTTCCGGTGGGCACGGTGCCGATGTATCAGGCCATGGAGAAGGTGAACGGCAAGGCCGAGGACCTGACATGGGAGCTGTTCCGCGATACTCTTATCGAGCAATGCGAGCAGGGAGTTGACTACTTCACCATACACTGCGGCATACGCCTGAAGAACATCCACCTGGCCGACGACCGTGTTACGGGCATGGTGAGCCGTGGCGGAAGCATTATATCAATGTGGTGCCAGAAGCACCAGAAGGAGAGCTTCCTCTACGAACACTTCGACGACATCTGCGACATCTGCGCCAATTACGACGTTGCCCTGTCGCTGGGCGACGGCCTTCGTCCCGGCAGCATACACGACGCCAACGACCGTGCGCAGTTTGCCGAGCTCGACACCATGGGCGAACTCGTCGAGCGTGCGTGGGCGAAGAACGTGCAGGCGTTTATCGAAGGCCCGGGACACGTGCCCATGCACAAGATTCCGGAGAACATGCAGAGGCAGATAGAGAAGTGCCACAACGCGCCGTTCTACACCCTCGGCCCGCTCGTTACGGACATCGCGCCGGGCTACGACCACATCACCAGCGCCATCGGTGCAGCCCAGATAGGCTGGCTCGGTACGGCCATGCTGTGCTACGTAACGCCGAAAGAGCACCTCGCCCTGCCCGACCGTGACGACGTGCGTGTAGGAGTGGTGACGTATAAGCTGGCCGCCCACGCTGCCGACCTGGCCAAAATGCACCCCGGAGCGATAGTACGCGACAACGCACTGAGCAAGGCACGCTACGAGTTCCGCTGGAAAGACCAGTTCAACCTGAGCCTCGACCCTGAGCGAGCGTTGGAGTATTACAAGACGGCCAACCACGTTGGCGGCAAGTATTGCACGATGTGCGGCCCCAACTTCTGCGCAATGCGCATAAGCCAGAACATCAAGAAGGACGGGGAGTGTGATATTTAGAAGTTAAGAAGTTATGGAGTAAAGGAGTTAAGACAAATGTCTTGCCACTGTATTAATTAGCGTAAACAATAAGACTATTGTCTTAACTCCTTTACTCCATTACTCCTTAACTCCTTAAAAAATAAGGATTTACCGATTTAAACATAATAAAAAATGATTGAAAAGAAAGTTTCACAGGGTATCATCAGTACCTATTTCGAGAAGTTGGAAAGAAACCTCGACCTCGACGTCGCTATCGTTGGCGGCGGTCCGTCGGGCATTGTTGCAGCGTATTACCTGGCTAAGGCTGGGCTTAAGGTGGCTCAGTTCGACCGCAAACTGTCGCCCGGCGGCGGCATGTGGGGCGGCGCAATGATGTTTAACCAGATTGTTGTTCAGGAAGAGGCAATCAACATCGTAAAGGATTTCGACATCAACTATAAGCCTTACGGCGACGGTCTGTACGTAATGGACTCTGTCGAGAGCACCTCAGCGTTGCTCTACAAAGCCGTACACGAGGGCGCAACGATATTCAACTGCTACTCGGTAGAGGACGTTGTGTTCAAGAACAACGTTGTAAGCGGCGTCGTAGTAAACTGGACTCCTGTGCTGCGCGAAGGACTGCACGTTGACCCGCTGAACATCATGGCTAAGTGCGTTATCGACGGAACGGGCCACGACAGCGAGATGTGCAAGACCGTTGCACGCAAGAACGGCATACGCCTGGCCACCGACACGGGTGACGTAATAGGCGAACGCTCGCTCGACGTTGTTGCAGGTGAGGAGGAAGTGGTAAACGGAACGAAGGAAATCTACCCCGGACTCTACGTCTGCGGCATGGCTGCTTCAGCCGTCAGCGGCACTCCACGCATGGGACCGATCTTCGGCGGAATGCTCATGTCTGGCAAGAAAGTGGCAGAACTGATAATAGAAAAACTTAAATAATTAAGAATTAAGAGTCGGAAAATTAAGAATTAAGAGTTAAGATTTAAGAAAAATACCATTGTTGTCATAATGTCGATGCATATTTTCTTAATTCTTAACTCTTAATTAAAAAAAACATTTTAATCCCTAAAAGAAACGTGCTTTGGATTGTCATAACTTCCCCTTCTTTTTTTGACGGCGAGGCGCAGTTTCTTCACCGTCTGTTCGCCCATGGCGTTGACATTGTTCACTTACGCAAACCCGGGGCGACGCCTGAAGATTGCGCAAGGCTGCTCGACGGGTTGTCGGCAGACGACCGTAAGCGCATCGTAATACATGATTTCTTCGAGTTTGCATGGCCTTACGGCCTTCGCGGAATACACCTCAACGCACGACGCAGTATCGTTCCTGATGGGTGGCAGGGGCACGTCAGCCGCTCATGTCACTCCTTAGATGAAGTCAGACGGTATAAAGACGCATGCGATTACGTCTTCCTCAGCCCGATATTCGACAGCGTCTCAAAGCAAGGCTACGCCTCGGCATTCACCGACGAAACATTGAAACAAGCGTCGCTTGACGGCATTATCGACGATAAAGTAATAGCTCTCGGCGGCGTAACTCCCGACAAAATCAGCTATTTACAGCAACTTGGTTTCGGTGGGGCGGCCATGCTCGGCTGCGTAAACAACCTCGCCGCGTTGACTGAAATAGAACAAGACGAAACATTGTCCAACATTAAAAATATGTTTGCCAAACTTTAATGGCTTTACTGCTGTTGCGGTATAGGCTTCTCCCTATTATCTATATTCTTTATTACCCTGCACGGATTGCCCACTGCCACGCAGTTGTCGGGTATTGAACGGGTGACAACGCTGCCTGCGCCGACGACGCTGTTGCGCCCGATTGTCACTCCTGGCAGCACGATGACACCACCGCCAAGCCACGCCCCGTCGCATATTTTCACGGGCTTTGCGTATGTCAGGCAAAACTCGCAGTCGTCTCCGCCGTCATCGGGCAGCATGCGTTCGACGTAGCGAGTAGAATGCGTGGCGGTATATATCTGCACGTTAGAGGCTATGAGTACATCGTTGCCTATTTCGATAATGTTGTTGTCGACGAAAGTGCAGTTCATGTTGATTATCACGCGGTCGCCAATGAAGATGTGGCGGCCGTACTCACAGTGGAAGTCAACGTCAATGTGTACACGCCGTCCCACGCTGCCGAACAGCTGTTTCATTATGCCACGTTTCTTTTCAATATCCGTATATCCCGTATCGTTAAGCTCGCGCGTCAGCCGTTTCGCCTTTGCCGCTATTTTCACTATTTCCGGGTCACCACCGTAAAAAGGCTCTCCGGCCAGGCATTTTTCAAGTTCCGTTTTCATAGTTGATTATCTTTACCAAATGCAAAAATAACGTTTTTACCACGTTACCATGCAATGACATACGTTGATTTATGTTAAATTCCGTGGATAAAAAGCACGATTTATAATGAAAATAAAGATGTTTGCAAGACATATTCCACGGCTTTCCAGACAACATAAAGCAATACTTCCAAAAACACCGACAAGCTTTATATAACTAACTAATTATCAATGCGTTTCCAATATGTCGCCTTTCGGCCTGCAAACGATGGCCTTTTAACGTGCAATTGACGGTCTATTGGAATGTAAAAGACCACCTTTGAAAAACAAAAAAGCCCTTGTGCCGTCCGCATATGACGGATAACGGCTCAAGGACCATTATGGTATTATCTTGTCTGCGATAAAGCGGCAGGATGAAGTCTGCCTTTAACAAATGCAAGGCTTACTTACGCGAAAGCCCGATTTTGCTGCCGAAATTGCAGAACCAGATTATGTATGCATAATATATGAACATCAGGCACATAGCCACGATAACGCTCGTCTGGTCAACTACAAGTCCCATGAACGGCATCAATATGGCAGCACCGATAACGCCGGTATTGATGATACCGGTAGCAGCCTTAGTATGGGGGCCGAGCTCCTGGAGCCCAAGGTTGAAGATAAGCGGCCACATTACCGAATGGAACAGACCTGCCACAAGCATGCACCAAATGCCGACCATGCTGTTAACCATAACCAGCGACAACGCAATACACAGCGCTCCGGCACAGAGGCAGATAGTTAGGAGCTTGCGCGGCTGGAACTTCGTAAGTATGCCGGCGCCAATGAAACGGCCTACCATCATGCCTCCCCAATAGAACGCAAGATATTGTGTGGCAAGAGCGGCCAGCTGGGCTGAATCCATCTCGGGATACAACATCTGGAAACGGTAAGGCAACATTGACGGTACTCCAATCTCAACGCCCATATACATGAAGATACCTAACGCTCCAAGCCATACATGGGGATACTTGAACACGCTGTCCTTATATTCATGATGCTCACCTGCTGCCTCTGCCTGCTGCCCTTCGTCAATCTTCGGCAACTTCAGGAATACCAAGATAAGGCAGATAACGATTGTGAAGATACCAAGCCCAAGGAAAGGACCAGGCACATATTCTGGAGCGGGAGACTTTCCGTTGATGATGACATACGTTATGAAAAGCGGCGCTACGGTAGTAGCCACACTATTGAGCGCCTGGCTCAACGTCATACGGAATGCTCCCTTTTCGGGTGAACCGAGAACCATGACATAGGGATTGGCCACATTCTGGAGCATAACGACACCCATAGCTACAAGGCACATTGAAGCCAAGAATATGCTATATACATTGACACCTGCGGCTATTGCAGAATTTATACCAATGGAATTGACGATAAAACCTATACCGGCAACAGCCAATCCAAGTATAAGAGTATTCTTGTAGCCTATTTTGCTCATCAAGAAAGCGAACGGAATGGACAGGAGATAAGCTCCGTAAAATGCCGTATTTACATATTGTCCTTGCTGGGCCGTAAGATTGAAAGCCTCGGAACAGAAGGCTATCATCGAATTGTTCATTGTCGTGATGAATCCTATCAGGAAGCACACGATGAATACTACAATCAACGCAAACGTGTAATTTTGCTTAGGTTTCTGATTCATGGTTTGAAGTTTTATGATTATTGTTAGTCTATTTAGCGGATAAATTCGAGAAGAAAAGGCTTGAGGCGAACCTCAAAGCCTTGTATCCTATCATTCTTATGACAACTTCTCCTCGGGTATGAAGTCATCATCCTCGTCTTTCCTTACCGTGCGTTTGCGTATTGCACGCTTACGCTTGGGCTTGTCCTCGGCTTGCTTGTCAGCCTTTACTCCCGCGAGTTCAGGGTCAATCAATATACGGCCGCAATATTCGCAAACGATGATTTTCTTGTGCATACGGATGTCAAGCTGACGCTGTGGCGGTATCTTGTTAAAACAACCTCCGCAAGCGTCACGCTGTACGTACACGATTCCAAGTCCGTTGCGTGCGTTCTTGCGTATGCGCTTGAAGCTGGTGAGCAGACGGGGCTCTATCTTTACCTCCAGTTCCTTTGCCTTTTCCTTCAGGCGCTCTTCCTCGGCGCGTGTCTCGTCCATAATCTCGTCAAGCTCATTTTTCTTTTCGTCAAGGGCTTGACGGCGGTCGGCTATCTGCTCCTCCGTAGCTTTCAGGTCGCGGTTTTTCTCCTCAACCTTGGTGTTAGCTTCACGAATCTTCTTGTTGCAAAGCTCTATTTCAAGCGTCTGGAACTCAATTTCCTTGCTCAGCGTGTCATACTCGCGGTTGTTCTTGACGTCATTTAGCTGAGTCTTATAACGCTCAACGCTGGCCTGCGCCTCGTTGATTTCAGCCTTTTTCTGCTTTACAGCGTCCTCAAACTCCTTGATGTCGTTCTTGATTTTCTCAACACGCGTAGTAAGTCCGGCAATCTCATCCTCAAGGTCTTGCACTTCAAGGGGCAACTCTCCACGGAGAGCACGCTCCTCGTCAATGGCCGACAATGTGGTTTGCAACTGGTAGAGAGTCTTCAATTTCTCCTCTACAGACAAATCTGTTGGGTCTTTCTTTGCCATAATAATTACTTTTTTTAATCGGCAATACACGTTTATCAAGCCTGGATAGATACTCTATTTTATCCTCAATCAACGCCTTTTGCCTGCTTATATTTGATTATTTGTTATTTTTTGGAAGTATATTTACAGATAAATAATTGGATTGGTGTTCGTCTTTGTGAGATAAGTTTTCACTCCGGGACACGCTTCTTCAATAATGGTCTTGAATATCTCGTTAGTGAACTGTTCGCTCTGGTAATGGCCGATGACGGCTATCTGTATCTCCTGTTCATGTCCGAAATACTCATGATAATGCATTTCGCCTGTGACGAAGGCGTCTGCATGCTCAGCAATGGCGTCCTCCAAAAGGAACGAGCCGGCGCCTCCACAAATGGCAACCCGCTTTATCGGGCGGCGCAACAGCTGGTTACACTCAACACACTCAACGTCAAAAACACGCTTAAGCATAAGAATGAAATCGTCAGCGGCAAGTTCTTCAGGCAATTCACCTATCACTCCGCTGCCACACTCGATACCGTCAACCGTCTTACCGGCAAAGAAACGGCAGCCCTCAAGCTCCATTTTCTCGGCTATCTTGAAGTTAACACCGCCACGGGCATTGTCCATGTTAGTATGCATCGACACTACCGTGACATCATTTTTCAACGCCTTGGCCACCGCACGCTGCACATCATTTGAATAAGTAATGTGCTTCAGCGCACGGAATATTAACGGATGATGGCTTACAATGAGGTTACAGCCCAAAGCTACGGCCTCGTCAACCACTTTCTCCGTCACGTCAAGACACAACAAAGCCCCTGATACTTCCGCCTCCGTCAGTCCTACCTGCAAGCCGGCATTATCAAAGCTCTCTTGCAGGGGCAGAGGCGCGAAACGTTCAAGGGCTGCTACCACTTCTCTTATTTTCACGCTTTTCAGCCTTTATGTTTTATCTTTGCAAAGATAATAATTTTTTATTGGCGGTTCAAGTTCTACCACATATATTTACATTCTTTAACCTGACAAGTATCGTTTTACCTAATACAGACATCATCATGCAACCTTATAATAATATATGCCGCACATTCAAACAACAGAAATACATTGGAATAACGGCCAAAGTTACTTTTTGGGCACAAAAGTCTCGTATGTAAGGTCATCAAAATACACTCTTATTTCAGTAATTTGACGTTGTGGCCGCTCTACATACCTAACTTCCGGACGTATGGACGTTCCAGATTGACGGTACTGCACATTTCTTGTATCCTCGGGAGAGGGTGAACCGAACAGATCGCCAACATGAGGTTCTCCCGTAGAATGAGCAGAACTTCCATGTTCGCCATTATCCGCACTAACGTCTTCCTCTGGCTGCTTATCATTAACGAACATTGAACCGCGTCCGAACATCAACCAGTCTGTATTCAGATTCGGCATTTTGCTCTTAATGGCTTCTACCGTGTTGAGAGTTGGTTTAGTTCGGTTGTTAAAAATGCTGCTAAGCGATGCCGCATTGATTCCTACAAAGTTGGCAAACGTCTGTTGGCTCATGTGTTGAGCCTCCATAATCTGCCTTATTCTGTCTTTCATTTCTGTCATAATCTTATGCTTAAGCTGTATTTTGCCGTTTTTTCTAAGACTTTACAAAGGTAAATCTTTTTTTTGACATACACAACAAACCTATAGAATATTTGAGAATTTAAATTTTAAATTTATATATTTACATTTGCATATTTAAATTTATGTATTCTGTAGATTTGTGTTTACATAAACAAATTTAAATTTACGTCTTTAAATAAGACTTAAAGCGATTATACCGACGATTAAAGCTAATTAATTCACCGTAAATAAGTTATTTATACTAATAATAACTGAAAATGAACGTTTATGCAAAAGAAAATTGAAAAAATGGCAAATAGCACTGAATTTTTATGCGTAAAATGAACGTAATCCATTGAAAATACCATAGTTACGACATAATTAGTCGTAGTGAATAAATATGCATAAAGGTTTGTTGTTTTAAATATTTTGATATACAAAGCTATATTTAAGCACAAAATAAAACATATATAAATACTAAATTTAGATTTTAAAATAACAAATCAGCATATAGAATGTAAATATTTAAACTTCTAAAGTATACAATACTAAATGTTAACGCATGCTAACACTAAATTTTGAGGCCGTTTTCAGACCAAAATTTCGGATTTTTTTAATATTCCGAAGGCAGGGAAAGAACGCTTGAAAATACGCAAATCTGAGAGCGTCAAAAATCGCAAAAGTCCCTGATTCTTAACGGATTTACCCCTATTTTTTATGTTCCAGAAAAATAAGGAAATAGAAAAAATGAAGCCGAAAAAACGCGTTTTTCAGTGCAAAATGAAGAAAATAAGCTCTCGTAAAAGCTCCCCTATCGGCGTATTCGGGTTGTCCAAACCCTTACTTTTAGCGTCTGTTTCCCTTATTTTCGAAATTATCTGCATCACTTTTACGCCACTATACTTTTTCATGCCTGCCACATAATCCTTGGCGGCCCACCCTCCTTTTAGGTCAAGCCAGCCAGCCACACTGTCTTCCGTGCGTGGTTGTGGTGCATAATACGCGATTAGCAGATTCTGGAAATAAGTGAACAACATCGGTACAAGCATGTATGCGTTGCCGGATTTCGGATTGCTGTTAAAATAATTCAGTATTCTGTTTGCCTTCAACACGTCACGGTTCACGATGGCACTACGCAGTTCATAAGCGTTAAAGTCCTTGCTCACCCCTATTCTCGTCTCGACAATGTCGGGCGTTATACGGCGGTCGTTGTCCGACAAAGAAAGAAGCAGCTTGTCAAGCTCACCGGTCAGGCGGCTCAGGTCTGCCCCGATATGGTCGGCTATCATCTGCGCGGCCTTGTTGTCGATTGTAGCCTGGCCGTTAAGTTTAAGATAATTTTCTATGAATGACGGCAACTCATACTCGCGTTTCTTCTTGCTCTCGAAGACTACTCCCACGGCAGCCGCCTTTGGAAGTATTTTCTTGCGTCCGTCTATCGAGCCGTTCTTGTGGCACAACACAAGTACAGTAGTAGTCATAGGCTTCTCGACATACCGTTCAAGGCGTTCCCAATTCTTGATGTTCTGCGCCTCCTTGACGATTACGACCTGTCGCTCGGCCATCATGGGATAGCGGCGCGCCATGTCTACTATCTGGTTCGGCTGGACGTCAGACCCGAAAACCACCGACTGGTTAAAGTCGCGTTCCTCTGGAGCAAGGGCGTTTTTCTCTATATAGTCGGATATTTTGTCAATATAATACGACTCCTCGCCCATCAGGATATATACGGGCGCATACTTGCCTGCGTGCAAATCACGCATAATGCTCTCAAAGGTTACGGTCTTCTTGTCTGCCATATAAATATTGTTTCGGCGCACTATAAAACTAAAAAATCAGCTTTCGTCAGCGTTTTACGACAATAATGAGTAACTTTGCCGACAGCAAGCGCGCTTTCTGAATGCAAATTTAATAAAATGTATCGATTAAACCTACCACAATACGAAATAAAAATCACGAAACGGAACGGCAAGCCTTTCATCCTCGACTCGCTCAGACGAAAGTACGTAAGCCTTACTCCCGAAGAATGGGTGCGCCAGCATTTCGTCCATTTCCTTATCGAACACAAGGGCTATCCGCCGTCGTTGCTCACCAACGAAGTAGAGCTTCGCGTTGGCGACAAGCGCCTGCGGTGCGACAGTGTGCTGTATAACCGCGAGGCACAACCCGTTATGATAATAGAATACAAGGCTCCGACCATTTCCCTTACGCAGCGTGTGTTCGACCAAATATCGGTCTACAACATGCTGCTCCACGTCGATTATCTCGTCATAAGCAACGGCCTGCAACACTACTGTTGCCGCATGGACTATGAAAACAACACGTACACGTTCCTAACTGATATTCCGAATTACGGCGATTTATGATGTATTGATGAATGGGCGCAAAGCTTCCATTCATTTGTAGTTAAAGGAGTTAAAGTAGTTAACGCTCCCTACGGTCGCTGAGGAGTTAAAGACATTTGCCTTGTTGGCATATACGTGGTTGACGGTTACGTGGCAATTTCAGTCTTTCATATAATCATTTATTCCATCAGGAACGCAAACCGATGGCAATAAAAGTCCTCTTTTTTACCCTATTAAATCCATTATCCGCTTCTCCGGAGCGTCAGGAAACAGCGAGCGCAAATGGCCGTATATGCGCTCGAACGAGTTTTCGGGCGTTCGATTGGGGCGCATATTCCCGTATAAAGCCTCGGGAGTAGTATATCTCGCCACGCCCCAACCGTAAGGCCGTCCGTGTTTGTCTACGTTATACTCAAAGTCGGCTATCACCACGCGCAGCCCCATCATAAGCCGCGTAAGTATGGGTTCGAGCGACACTTTGCCCACTTCAGGCATATCGTCCACAGGCTCATAAGCACTCTTACGACCCCTACCCTTGACGAAACCGAGCAGCCTCCTAAGCTCCTTAACCGTAATACTGCCCTCAGATATGATAGTCTGCAGCACAACATCGTCAAGCGCCGCCGTATCCTCATCCTTAGCGTAATGCCTCGAGCGGCGGTAGTTCAACAGGTCTGGCAGCCATTCAAGACTCACGTATCCTGCCTTTTTGTTGAACATCTTGCCGTATGCGCAGTGACCTTCACGTATCACGGGGCCCTTCCATTCCCACGGACCGTCTTCCTCATCGGAAAACCACAGCTCAGGAGCCGTCATCTCCTCTATCGAGAAACCACGTATTCCGCAACGGAAGAACGGCAGGAAGCCCAGCTCGAGCACCCGCCTTTCCATGTCCATGTCTGTATAAATCCACTTGTCAGTGTTTTCCATAAATCCATCCATAACGTGCTACTTGTCCTGCAAAAATAGCTATTTGCAAGATAAATCCAAAACAAAACAGCCGAAAAATAAGCTTTTCCGGTACATGGATATATGCCAAAAAGACATAATATAAAAACGGCAATAAACGAATCTCAAAACACGGATAGAGGCACATAAAAAAGCAGAATAAAAGACAATAGATATTCATTCGCATAACAACTTGACGTTCAACATTTTATAAAAGGCCATCTTTTAGCTTTCAAAAGACGGCTAATCAGGACGCAAAAGGCGGCAAATCGCAATGCGATTTGCCGCCTTTTGCAAAACCATCGGCCATCAGGCCAAATTAAAGGGCATATCAATGGGCATGAAATCACATGCCTCTTGCCTTGTAGATACGTTCCTTTGCCTCGTTAATTTCCTGGAATTTCTTTTCCGCCGCGCGGCGTATGTCCTCGCCGAGTGCCGCCACACGGTCGGGATGATGCTTCAAGGCGAGAGCACGGTAGGCACGGCGCACCTCGTCGTCAGTGGCGTCGGGCTTAATGCCGAGCACCGCATAAGCGTCATCAAGCGTCCCGCCGCTCAGCTTGAGCATTGAATCCACCTCGCTGTCGCTCATCCCCAAGAAGCGCGCAACCTCCTTCAATGCGTCTATTTCGCCCTGGGGCACGCTGCCGTCAGCCTGCGCCAGCATTGCGAGAAAGTTCAACAGCTGCAGGCGTTGGGAGTAATCCATGTTGGCGGCTATCTGCACACAGCTCTGCCTTATCGTCTCCTTAAACGCTCCGGGACGGCTTGCGTCCATGCGTTTCTGCTCGTCAAAGAGCTTCAGCAGTATCGCGTTACCCTGCTCCACGGCCGCTTCGCCGAAGTTCATGCGCAGAAAACGGCGCACAAACTCCATCTCTGAATGCATTACCTTGCCGTCAGCCTTGATAATATACGACGCCAGAACAAGCAACGAGAACAGGAAACTGTTGCGCTGCCCCTCGTAATACTGCCTACGCCGGGCCTGCTCCCAGGCATCGTCCCCGCCCGCCAAACCGCTCGCACGACGGTCTTCATCCTTGTTTACGGCCTTCAGTCCATAATCAAATAACGCGCCAAGAGCCACTCCGGCCAGCGCTCCCAAGGCTCCACCGGACATAAATCCGAGTATGCCTCCTATCCATTTTCCTGCTGACATATATCTTTATACGTTTTTTAGGTTATTGGGTTATAAGGTTTTACGGTTCCAATCGGTTATAGGTTTGCGTTTGTAGAAAGTGGCAATAGTGATAAATCCTGTTATCACTCACGGCATTTCCGGATATCAACGCATACCTAAAAACCGCATAACCGCATGACCTTAAAACCTCATACAAATTTAACGCCAAAAAGGTTGACGACAAACGATTTTCTTAATTCTTAACTCTTAATTCTCAATTTTTTATCGTTTCCACGACGCCAGGGCTTCATTTACACCATCCACAAGGAGCGGAACTTCTGCAATAAGCATTGATATTGTCTGCCTGCGGCTGCTACCGTCGCGATAATTCTTGACCTGGGTAGCATTCACAAAGTCACGTCCATCGCCTTGTTCTACGCTGAAGGTCACGTCACCGCTCAACGATTGTACCGTAAGTTCAGGCGAAAGGGGCTCTCCATTGGCCGTTTTGTCGGACACAATGGCCAATATACGGCTGAATTCGGCAAGTTCCTTTCTGTCAAAATACAACGTTTCGCGCGAATACTTACCGTCGCCAAGGCTCCGGCTGTAAGTTATCTTAAAAATCTTTTCAGCTCCATTGGTCATGAAATCAAGGAAAATCATGCCCCGGAAAAGCTTTATACTGCGACTCCAATCAACTTTTACAGGATTTTGTTTAGCATTATGCCCCACTCCGTCGGCAACATCTTTCTGCCCGTCAGCCGACTGTTTCAGCCACGGCTGACCGTTCTCCAGATATTCAACGTTGTCGAAACCTGCCAAAGCACGCTCCAGATTACCTCCCTTAGAACAATATCCCACCACGATTTTCTGTGCCAATGACAGCATAAGGATATTGCGGTCGAACGCCGAACGGGCCGTAACATTATGCACGCTCGGCTCACAATGCGTAATCACAAGTAGCCTTTCTTCGAGCAAAGCGTTCTCAATGTCAGCGTCAAAACGGCTCGGCATGGCTTCGGCAAGCGCCAATATCACGGGTATCTTACGCTGAAGCAGCGTAGTGAACACCGCTCTTTCCATGGGCGACTGGTTGCCGCACATCACACAATCAGCCTCAGGCTTCAGTCCGAGCAACCACTTTCCGACGAGGTATTCAAGTCCGTCGGGCGTCTTTCTTGAACATATAAACGCCGTCTTCGTACGCTGCATAAGCGCCTCGTTGCCCCTCCTGCTTAATATTTTCATGGTATGTCATAAGTTAAATAACGTAAGCCAATGCGCTTACAAAACAACTTTTATTCTCCGAAAAAAGCCTTGTCATATTCTACAGTGCCGCTGACACCCTTCAATCCGCCGGGCAGTAGCTCAACGGCCATGCAGCATTCGCCAGGCGCATCAAACGGAAATGAAATGCCGAAACCGCTTGCCGGACGGTAGCCGAACCGCGGATAATAGTCCTTATGGCCAAGCAGCACGGCGGAAGAGAAGCCCAACGCGGCGGTACGTCTGTGTGCTTCGTGTATCAAGAGGCTGCCTACGCCACGGCGTTGCCACGCAGGCAATACGCTGACAGGCGCCAATCCAAGCGACACGAACGACTCTTCGGCCGACACTATGCGCACTTTTGTCATTAGAATATGCCCGATAATTTCGCCTTCATTAGTCTCGGCTACAAGCGAAAGTTGCGGCACAAAAGCCTCTGAACAGCGTAAACGGCCGACCAGACGGTGTTCATCGTGGTCGCTTTCGGCCATATCCCTGAACGCAAACTCTACTACCCTGGCCACGGCTTCATGGTCTTCGGGCCGTTCTTCCCTGACAAAATAAACTTTATCTGACATCATTTCTTCGTAATAAAACGCATTACAAAGATAGCGAAAAATAACGAACAAACGGGAAAAGAATGAATTAATTAAGAATTAAGAGTCGGGAAATTAAGAATTAAGAGTTAAGAATTAAGAAAATATGCCTTGCCAGTGTGCCTACAAAGGTATTTTTCTTAACTCTTAATTCTTAACTCTTAATTTTTTAGAACCTTCTCTTCTGGCCATCGCCTGCGCCTGTTCCCTTGTACTTGCTGCGGCCGACGTTGAACTTGTAGACCACTGTCAGGTTGATGTTACGCATTGCGGGGGTCATGTAATATGACTCGCGCATGGTGCCGTAAAACATCATCAGGTTGTTCTTCCGAGTCTTGAAGAGGTCGTCGGCATAAAGTTGTACGGTAAGTTTCTTATCGAAAAAGGCCTTGTAGAGCGACAAATCCACGCCAAAAGAAGGCTTGCGAATGTAGACGTTCTCGTCCGCTCCGGCCGTGCGGTAGTCCATATTGACCGATATCTGGCATATTTTCGTGTCAAGGGTGTTATTGAAACGTATCGTCGCCAGGGGATTGTCGAGCGGGCTATGGCCGTGAACGTCCATCTTGAACCACTGCTTCTGTATACCCAGCATTAGCGAAGGGTGCCATATTCCGAACGCAGGACGGAGGTTGAACGAGGCGTACACTTTGTCGTAAGACTCTCCGTTAACCTGCCGGAACAAGGCAACGGCGGGGTCGTCCTTGTACGTTTCGCTGTGCTGGAGCATCGGGTCGATGACGTGAGAGTACCCTGCGCTGAACATCGCCCACTCATACGAGGCGGCAAAGTTGACGTTATGGCTCTTCGTCGGCAGCAGGAAGGGGTTTCCGCCCTCGTAAGTGTAACGGTTGTCGTAGGTTATGTTGCTGCGCAGTTGGCTGTAAGAAGGGCGGTGAATGTCGGCTGCGTAGCCTAACTGGAGGTTAAGCTTGCCGAACATAGCCGACAGCGCGAGCGAGGGAAACAGGTTGCTGTACACCTTACTCTGCCCATCCTTGTAAACGTTATCCTCGAAATAATCAAAGTTTACGTTCTCGTAACGCAGTCCCATCTGCATGTTTACGGGACCGAACTGCCTTGCGTACTCGATAAATGCCGACGCCATGCCCTCCTCTATGCGGCTGTTGTCGTCGTCGATAATGTCTTTCGGCAGAACGGTGTACACCGTCTTTCGCTCCGAATAGGAGTATTCGCCGCCGAAAGAGAAGTTTCCGCCGAGCAGCGGAGCCGTCACAACGAGCTTGGAGGCGATAAGACTGTTGCGCCCGTCGGTCTGCGTCGTCACGTCGTTATGCTCCTCCGCCTGCCCCGTTTCACGGAAATCCTCTGACGTGTTCATCATGTTGCGGGTCTTGCTCCACATCCAGTCAGTGTTTAAGTCGATGTTCCACTGCCCTATCTTGCCCACGTAATAGGCGTTGCCCTGCACGTTGGTGGCCTGCACCGGAGCAGTATATTCGCTGCGTAGGGTTTCGGTCGTGTCGCCGTCCTGCGTGAAAACGGAGTTCATCCAACCGCCGTTGTCGCTAAGGCGGCGGTCATATCTGGCGCTGACGCCTATCGAGTGGTTCTCGTTGAACATATAGCTTACCGCCAGACGGCCGTTCAGCGTGCGCGACTTATACACCTGGTCAATCTCGCATAGCTGGTTATATGTTTTGTCGAGATATGTTATCAACGGTATCTGTTTCGGGTCGGGATTGGCCCAACGCGACAGTGACAGCGAGCCGTTGATGTCCAGTCCGCCGCTGCGCCACCCTAAATTGATGCGCTCCTGGCCTACAACGTAGCCGTAATCGTTAAGTTCTCCGAACAGGCGGTTGTTCACGCTGAAGCCCTCGCCCACGGCTTTCTTCGTCGTTATGCGTATCACCGAAGTCACGCTGGCGTCGTAACGCGCGCCGGGATTGGTGATAACCTCGATATCCTTGATATTGTCCGAGCCGAGGCGCTCCAGCTCGATGGCGTCGCGCATCTTGCGCCCGTTGATGTAAATCTCGGGCTCTCCGCGGCCGAACACCTCTATCTTGCCGTTGCGTGCCGACACGTTCGGTATGCGGTCGAGCAGATGTTCCATCGTGCCTGCCGTCTCGAGGATGGTTCCGCTGACGCCAGTCACCATGCCCTCGCCCTTCAACCGCGTCTTGGGCAGGTTGCTCTTGACAACCACTTCGCCCAAAACCTGCTCAGCAGGGACGAGCGTCACGGTGCCGATATCGTCACGGCGGTCGGTGTAAACGGTCTTGTAGCCCACGAGCGAGAAGCGCAACAGGCGGCCCGTCTCGGGCGTTTCGAGCGTGAACGTACCATCATCGTCGGTCATGACACCCGTTACGAACGACGAGTCGGGCAGCGAGAGGGCCACAACATTAGTGTAAGACAGCGGCTGTCCCTTGTCGTCAACCACCCGTCCGGTCACGGCCTGAGCCACAAGAGCCATAGGCACGAGCGGCAATCCGCAAGTGGCAAGAAGTCTTAAATATGCTTTCATATCCTAATGATTTATTGTTTTCTTTTTACCGTTTAGACGTAATTAACGAAGAAAATGTTGCAAGATAACGTAAGGCGACGTTCGTTTTAACGTTTATTTGCACGTTAATCTTAACTCCGGAATACGCTTCACATGCTTATACCGCTGGCCCGACGACAACCATTATATCAGCAACGACACAACGAGAAGCGCCCGTCAGCAGATATACGGACGGGCGTTTAGACAACGAGGAAAGGCAAACACATAACTATCTGATAATCAGCACGGTTACGAAAGGCCGTCTTTCGGATTGTAAAAGACCGCCTTTTAGACGCTAAAAGGCCACCTTTCGCATCGCAAAAGGTGGCCTTTCATAATCCCGTGATTACCACTCGCCGATGTCGGCAGTGGCTTCAACGCGGCTCTCTACGTCGTCGGGGAGCGACGGGAAGAAGTCAATGCCCGTTATACGCTCCACTTCGTCTACGGTATTCACGTAGTCGCCTTTGGGCCTATTGCCCTCGGCGTTCTTGTAGATAAAGCCTATAGCCTTAGGTTCTTTGCCCATACGCAGCACTACCTTGAAGAATGCCTCGGGCACGATGACCTTGTTCCGTCCTATCGTCTTGTGCTTACCTTTATATAATATAGGGCCGCACACTATGTAAAGGCCGCCGTACTTCTTTGCCCAACGGCGGCAAGCCATCTCCATCTCGTTCCAGTCGCCACGGTTGAGGTTGCCGTTCTGGGGGCACATATTGGTGAACAGGAACGACTCACGCATAGCCCTTTCACTGTATTTGTTGTCGGCTGCGGGGCACATGTGGCCTCGGTCGTAGCCCGAACCGTAATAATCAGAGTCCTCGGCACGCGGCGCGGGCACGTCCATGTCGGCCTCAAAGTCTACGCCCGAGCGCTTTGCGGGGCCCTCGGTGCGGTCGGCCGTAAGGTGCCATGCCACCCAGTTGGGCAGCTTTGTCGTCTTGTTGTACGACGCCGTGTAGCCTTCACGCCTCAGCATTTGCTCCTCCATGCCGGCAGGAGACGTCTGGCCGAGCAGCTTGTCGTCAGCCGAAGCCGTGGACGCAGCCCCGCCAGAAGGCTCTTCAGCCTGTTTGTCACTGAGCAATTCAGACACTACCGCCTTGCCAACCTCGTTGACAAGCGGCTTGTTGCGCTCCATAAAGTCGCACGAACTAAGCACGACAGCCGAACACAACGCGATAAGATAAATATTGACTCTGTTCATAATGACGGCTAAAATAACAAATCCGCAGCTTATAAACAAAAAAAATCGGACTCATTTTACAGCTTTGCCATAAAATCAGTCCGACCCTGTAGTCTTGACAATTTTCGGTTTTCAGGTTGTAAGGTTTAACCTCCTATCTCAAAAACCTCATTACCTCAAAACCTTATACGGGCATGTTTACTCGTCCGTAATTGTACATTTTAAGAACGTTCACACAATACTTGTTGAACTTCTTGCTGTCCAAAATCCTGTTAACAATCCTTTTCATAATCTTTTTACCTTTCTCTTTTTAGTTCTACATGTAGGATGCATCTTCACATCCTGTTATCCTGTTTTCGTCTTTATCTGGTGCAAAGGTAATACCATTTCAGGCTACCTTGAACGCTTTTGAGCCGAAAATTCAGTTTTAGCGCATGTATTTTGATATTCGTCAAACCAGTTGATTTAAGTCAACGGGAAAATGGCACGATGACAACTGACAGTCAGACAAACTGTCGCAAACGCGCAGAAACGATGCAAAAAACAACAATTAATTTGCTAATTAACCTTACTTATATTACCTTTGTAAAACAAATGAACACGCATAATCCATGCAAGTCACTATGAACGATACAAAATATACAATGCCGGCGGAATGGGCTTGCCAAAGCGCCATACAGCTGACGTGGCCACACCCGCGGACAGACTGGCGCGAATATCTTGACGACATCAGTGCCACTTATGTGGAAATGGCCGACGCCATTACACGCCATGAAGGCCTGATAGTTGTTACTCCCGAGCCGGAAAACGTCATGATACAACTGAAAGAAAGGCTGACAGATTGTCAGTTGAGCCGTGTAATACTGCATAAATGCGACACAAACGACACTTGGGCGCGCGACCATGGCTTCATTACACTGACCAACGGAAAGGAAAAACGCCTGCTCGACTTCCGTTTCAACGGATGGGGCGACAAGTTTCCAGCCGAACTTGACAATGCCATCAACCGCAGCCTATATATAAATAAGGTGGTAGACGGCGAATATGTTGACTACAACGACTTCGTGCTTGAGGGTGGCTCGATAGAGAGCGACGGCCAAGGTACAGTGTTCACCACCAGCCAATGCCTGCTTGCACCACACCGCAACCAGCCTATGACACGGCCGGAGATTGAGCAAAAGCTGAAAGATATGCTCGGAGCAGACCGTGTTTTGTGGATTGACCACGGCCACCTTGAGGGCGACGACACCGATGGCCACATCGACACTCTCGTGCGCACGGCTCCCAACGACACCTTATTATATATAGGGACCGACGACACCACAGACTCACATTACGCTGAACTGAGCCTTATGGAGGCTGAACTCAAGGCGCTGCGCACTGCCGACGGCCGTCCGTACAAACGGCTCCGCCTGCCTATGCCGCGCCCGATTTACGACGGGGAAGACCGTCTGCCGGCAACGTACGCCAACTTCCTTATAATCAACGGGGCTGTAATCTACCCAACTTATGCCCAGCCTGACAATGACGCAGAGGCCGCAAGGGTAATAGCCGAGGCTTTCCCGGACAGGGAACTCATCGGGATTGACAGCCGCACAGTTATCCGCCAGCACGGCTCGCTGCACTGCTGCACAATGCAATATCCAAGTAGTTATAGTAGTTACAGGTAGTTAAAGTAGTTAAAGTCGTATGCCTTGTCAAAAGATAAAGGCTGTACAAATAACTGCTTTAACTACCTGTCAACGCTCTCACTAGCATTAACGCCAACAGCAAGGCATGCGACTTTAACTACTTTAACTACCTGTAACTACTTTAACTACTTAATAAAATATATGAAAACAGGAATAATTCAACAACACAACACGGCCGACCGCAACGACAACATGCAACGTCTGGCCGACGGAATAAGGGCTTTAGCCGCCGAGGGAGCTGAGCTTATCGTATTGCAGGAACTGCATAACGGACTATATTTCTGCCAAGTTGAAAACGTTGACAACTTTGACTTGGCAGAGTCTATACCAGGTCCTTCAACCGAATATTTCGGCGCACTGGCTAAGGAACTCGGCGTAGTGATAGTCACGTCGCTGTTTGAGCGCCGCGCCGCAGGGCTTTACCACAACACGGCGGTGGTCATCGAGCGTGACGGCACGATAGCCGGAAAGTACCGTAAAATGCACATTCCGGACGACCCTGCTTATTACGAGAAGTTCTACTTCACGCCCGGAGACCTCGGATTCAAGCCAATCGACACGTCGGTGGGCCGTCTCGGCGTGCTCGTGTGCTGGGACCAGTGGTATCCGGAGGCTGCCCGACTGATGGCGCTCAGCGGCGCCGAGCTGCTTATCTACCCAACGGCCATCGGCTATGAGAGCACTGACACGGAGGCGGAACAGCAGCGCCAGCGTGAGGCGTGGACTACGGTTCAGCGTGGGCATGCCGTCGCCAACGGGCTGCCCGTTGTGGCTGTAAACCGTGTGGGGCATGAGGCCGACCCGTCGGGACATACCGGTGGCATACAGTTCTGGGGCAGCTCGTTCGTGGCCGGCCCGCAGGGCGAGATACTGTACCGCGCCTCGGCCACGGAGGAAGAGCGCCGCATTGTCGACATCGACCTAAAACGCGGTGAGCAAGTGCGCCGCTGGTGGCCTTTCCTGCGCGACCGCCGCATCGACGGATACGGCCCTATCCTGAAGAGGTTTGTAGACAGAACATAAGCGGATTATACGCCAACGTTCAGTGAACAGGTAGTGCGGTCATAATGTCTCCTGCTTGAGTTGCTCTACAAAACGGTCTATACGGTGCAACTGTTCAGGTATCTTGATAGCCTGTGGACAGTTCGGGGAGCACTGGCCGCACCCAATGCACCGTGCGGCCTGCCTCAGGCGGGGCACGCTACGGTCGTAACCCACGAGAAAAGCACGGCGCGCACGCCTGTAACCATCATCCTGTGACGATGACGGCACGTTACGTTCGTACACACACTTATTATAATGCGTAAAGATTGCAGGGATATTGATTCCATACGGACAAGGCATGCAATACTCGCAAGCCGTACATGGCACAGCGTCATACCCGGCCATTTCAGCCGCCACTGACTCAAGTAGAGCAAGCTCTCCATCCGTACACGGGACGAGCGGCGAGAACGTCCGCAGGTTGTCTTGCAGGTTCTCCATGTACGTCATACCGCTCAACACCGTCAACACACCTGGGTGTGAACCTGCAAAACGAAACGCCCATGAGGCCACACTATCCTCAGGACGCTGCTGCTTCAGCCGCGAATTAAGGTGTTCTGGCAACGAAGCCAACCGCCCACCACGCAGAGATTCCATTACCGTACACGGTATATTGCGCTTACGCAGTTCTCCATATAGGTACTCAGCATTGAAGTTCATGCCCGAAGCATGGCGCCAGTCGACATAATTCAGCTGTATCTGCACGAAATCCCAATGGATACGGTCATGCAACGAGAGCAGATAATCGAATACGCGCACATCACGATGGTATGAAAACCGAGGTTGCGTATTCTCCCGGCATTGCGCTCTTCAATAAGAAAATCTATCAGGCGGTTGTTGAAAAAACGTTCCATCAGGAACGGTATGCCCGTCTCTCCGCCAACATTATGCATTAAGTAATAGTCGATATGGTCTGTCCGTAGGGCTTCCAAAGAGTGCCGGTACATATCTATCGAAGCCTCACGAAGCTCACGGCCACGCAATCCGCGCCGGGTAAGATGGTGGTTTGACATCTTGGTGGCTATATAGTACGAATTGCGCGGATGGCGACTCAGTGCAATGCCGGTGGCCTCTTCGGAGAGTCCCTGCACGTAGGGAGGTGCTGTATCAAAATAATTCACGCCATGTGCGATGGCATAATCCACAAGGTGGTTTACCATTTCCTGGTCAACCACCTATTGGGCCAACGCATACAGCCGTAGCCGAGCAACGATACACGCTCGCCAGTTCGTGGATTGGTACGGAACGTCATTTCGCCAATGGGCTCTTGCCGTGTGCCGCCAGGCGTATTGCTACTTGTGCAGGAGGAAAGCCCTGACGAAACCAATCCGGAGGCGCCTGCAATACCGAGGAATTCACGGCGTGTTATTGTTTTCTTCTGTTTCATAATAGCTATATGTTTTTAATATATACACATCCTTAACAGTTAAGCCGAACGCCGCTTGCAGGCTGACGGGACCGTTGCCGCCGCCGTAGCGCGCCATTACTTTCTACGCTGCAAATATACTTCACTGTATCGTGCGACACGTATCAATTCATTGCGGATTCGTACCATTTTTACGGTTTTCGTAGCTTACTGGACATGTTCTGCCCGAAAAAAAGTATATTTGCATGATAACACAAACCTTTATCTGGCAATGAGCAATATCCTTAAAATAAGAAACGCCAATGACTATGGCCGCTACGTAGGCTTGAAGGAGAGGCATCCTTCCGTCTGCGTGGTCGACTATTCCAAGGCGGAGTCAGTCAGGAGCAGTCTTAACAGCTACGACGTGTACGCGATTTTCGTGCTTGACCACATTTCGGTAGAACTGGCTTATGGCTGCGGAAAGTACGGTTTTGGTGGCGGCACGATGGTATGCGTCGGGCCGGGACAGGTCGGCGGTAAGGAAGACAACGGTAGGGCGATAGAAATAAAGGGGTGGGCGTTGCTGTTCGACCAGGACCTGCTGCGCGACGCCAATATATCGTCAGGCTGGCCAAGAACGGGCTTGCCGCAGGAGCCGACGTAACCGAGGTGACATACAGGCTCAGCTTCGATTATCCACAGCACCTGAGCCGCATGTTCAAGAATATCACCGGCATGACTCCGGGCGAATACTGCGGCAGGTTCAGAAACAACGACTTATAACATCTTTTCCCAATACACATAATATGCTGACAACCATTCTCATTCCGTTTTTAGGCACCATCCTTGGCTCGGCCTTCGTATTCTTCATGCGTGGCGCAATGCCTTCGCTCGTACAGAAAACACTGCTCGGCTTCGCCTCTGGCGTAATGGTGGCCGCCTCGGTATGGTCGCTGCTGATACCGGGCATGGACATGTGCGCCGACATGGGGCGCATGGCCGTCGTGCCGGCGGCCGTGGGACTGCTGGCGGGCATGGCCTTCCTGCTGGCTATCGACCGCCTGACGCCTCACCTGCACATAGGCAACAGCAAGCCGGAAGGACCCCGCAGCCGCCTCTCGCGCACAGCAATGCTATCGCTGGCGGTGACAATACACAACCTGCCCGAGGGCATGAGCGTAGGCGTTGTGCTTGCCGGCGCCATGCAACAGGGCAGCGCCATCACCTCGGCGGCGGCCATGGCAATGGCCTTGGGCATAGCGATACAGAACATTCCAGAGGGTGCAATCATATCAATGCCTATGCGTGCCGAGGGCAACAGCCGCCTGCGCTCGTTCACGATGGGCGCCCTTAGCGGACTGGTAGAGCCTTTGGGCGCGCTGCTAGTAGTGGCGCTTGCCTCGGTGCTGACGCCCGCCCTGCCCTACCTGCTTGCCTTCGCGGCCGGAGCAATGCTGTATGTCGTGGTAGAGGAGCTTATCCCCGAGATGTCGGAAGGCGAGCACTCCAACATCGGCACGATAGGCTTCGCCATCGGGTTCACGCTTATGATGGTGCTCGACGTAGTGCTCTCATAACCCGCGCTGCGGCTTTTACGGTTATAAACATCAGCTTTTTGCCAAGACAATACATTTAGTTTTAAACCGGCAAGGCAAACTGTCATTACGTGCTTGACACGTAATGACAGTTTGTTTTACCGCTTATAAAAGAGAATGATGGCATTCGGCAAAATGCGGACATTCATTTTTACGATACCAATCGAAGGCCTTTCCGTATATTGCAATATATCATGCAAAATACGGAAAAGCCTTTCATTATGTCAGCACGGAAAGTTCACGGATTCGGAGCAGTCTGGAATTGCGCTGAATTAAAATGCCATACGCACATTGCAAAACGGCTGTGCTTTTGTAAAGAATTATGTGTTAAAGAATATAGCAACGGCTTTTAGGGTTGAGAGTGATGGCTTTTCGCAATGAATATAACGGCTTTTCGCAATTAGAACAGCCGTTGCGCACAAGACAAAAAGCCGTTTTTTTACATGAAAGACAGCCTTTTTCATTGCACAAAAAGGCGTTTCCCGACATAAACACAAGCGGCACAGCGTGTTACGGTTGCACACGCAGGATTGGCGTATTCACGCCAAATGATTTATAAAAAATTCTGAGCAAAATACAGGGCCTCATCGCTTTTCAATGTGCAAGCGGTGAGACACTTATTGTGAACAATGTGTAATCATACCTGCAAGCCGTTACACGCTGCCGGAGCGGCGGCCACACTGAGGCCATCAAGGCTCTACGTAACGGCCGTCGACCTTCAGCGGCTCGATGTGCAGGTTAATGTACGTACCCTCGCCGAAGCGCCGGCGCAATTCACGCTCTATGTCCGTGGCGCGTCGGTGTGCCTCGTACAGAGTAAGTCCGCCCGGCATACGCACGTGCATCTCTATGGAGATTATGTTGCCGATACGCCTCGTGCGCAAGTTGTGGACGCCGCTCACGCCAGGACAAGCCTCTGCCGTCTCACGTATCTCGCGCTCAACGTCGTCCGGCAGACTCTTTTCCAGCAGTTCGTCAGAGGCCTGTTTCATCAGTCCCAGCGCCGTCTTGACGATAAAGAAGCTGACAATCACCGCCGCGATAGGGTCGAGCACGGTCCAACGGGGGCCAAGGAAGATGGCGCCCGAAATGCCCAGCGCGGTGCCTATGGACGAGAATGCGTCGCTACGGTGGTGCCACGCATTGGCCACGACGGCGCTCGAGCCCGTCTCGCGGCCAACCTTTACCGTGAAGCGGTAGCACCACTCCTTAGCCAGAATACTGACAAGCGCCGCCCAAAGGGCTATCACGCCCGGCCGCGGCAGCGCCTCGCCATGCAGCGCCGACACGATTTTCTCCGCCCCGCCATACAGTATGACAATGCCTACGGCAAGCAGCGCCAGCCCTATGAAAGCCGTTGCCAGAGTCTCATACTTGCCGTGCCCGTAGTCGTGGTCAGCGTCCTGCGGCTTGTTGCTCAGCCTTACGAACACGATAACGACCACGTCGGTAACCAAATCGGACAGCGAATGCACCGCATCGGCAATCATCGCCGACGAGTGTCCGACGATTCCGAAAGAGAACTTCAGCGCCACCAACAATACGTTGACCACGCTACCCAACACCGTTACACGGTAAATTCTTTTCTCGCGAGAATACATATCCTAATGATTAAAGAGTGAGAACAAGCATGCAAAAAACTTCTTCACTCTTAACTCTTAACTTAATCGTTTTCCTTCTTCCCGAACTCCGGGTCAATCTTCACAAACGCCGCGACAACGAACGTCATGGCGCACAAGAGTACAACTATCACGAAGAACCAGAAGTATCCCACAAGCTCTTGCAGCCATCCGGCGACAAGGCCAGGCAACATCATCGACAACGCCATTAGTGCCGTACACAGAGCGTAGTGCGACGTCTTGTACTCGCCGCGGCTATAATAAATAAGGTACAGCATGTACGCCGTGAAGCCGAAACCATAGCCGAACTGCTCGATGAAGACGCAGGCGTTGATTATGGCGAGGCTTGAAGGCATGTCGTAACTTAAGTACACATACACCAGATCGGGCAATGTTATCGCGCAAACCATGGGCCACAGCCATCGCTTCAGCCCGTCGCGCCCCGCCGCAATGCCACCCAATATGCCGCCAAGGGTAAGCCCCACGATACCGACAGTACCCTGAACGAAGCCATATTCCTGTGGCGACAGCCCCAGTCCGCCGTTGCTGCCGCTGTCAATAAGGAACAGCGACGACACCTTGGCGAGAAGTCCCTCGGGCATTCGATAGCACAACATGAACAGAAAGGCCCACACCACCTCCCTCGTGGGAAACTTGGTGAAGAATGTCCTGACCGACATACACAGCCCTGCCCATATCTCCCGCGCCCCGGCATTGCGCCTCTTACGGTCTGACACGGGACACGGCAGCGCAAAGCTATGCCACAACCACAGGGCGATGAACAATCCCGTAACTCCGTAGAACATAAGGCTCCACGAATAGCGTATGCTCCCGCGGAAGAACACCTGCAGGTTGCCCGCCACCATAACGAGGAATCCCTGCCCGAAAATAGTAGCCAGGCGATAGAACGTGCTGCGTATGCCAACAAACCAAGCCTGCTTGTGCTGGTCAAGGCCGAGCATGTAGAATCCGTCGGCCGCAATGTCGTGCGTGGCACTGCTGAATGCCATAAGCCAAAAGAAACACAGCGTGCCCTGCAGCCAGAAATCAGTGGGTATGGTGAAAGCTACTCCCCCGAAAGCCGCGCCGATAAGCAACTGCATGGTTATAATCCACCACCGCTTGGTCTTTATGATGTCCACGAACGGACTCCACAGCGGCTTTATCACCCACGGCAGGTACAGCCACGACGTGTAAAAAGTTATCTCAGCGTTGGTAAGGCCAAGCTGCTTGTATAACACGAGGGATATCGTCATTACCGCGACATAGGGCAGTCCCTCGGCAAAATACAGCGACGGCACCCAGCTCCACGGGCTCTTTCTCAGTTTATAATTCATAGTTTAACCATAAATTTTCCTTATCTCAGCTCCACGGTAATAGTGCAGCAGGATTTCATCGTAACCGTATCCCTGCTCGCCCATAACCGCGGCTCCTATCTGGCACAGCCCCACTCCGTGTCCCCATCCGGCACCGGTAAGGACAAAACGCGACGGAACGCCGCAGATAACATCGTACTTATCAACCACGAAAGCGCTGCTGTAAAGATGTGTTTCGCTTAACGCACGGCGTATCTCCAACTCCTTGCCGATAACGAAAGAGCGCTTCTCGCCTACTATTTTCAGCTTGCATATACGGCCGCTGCGCCCACGCTGCACAGGCACAAGGTCAACAATACGCCCGAAATCCATCTTCAGCTTATCAGCTATGAGCGCTGAAAGCTCGTCCTGCGTGTATTCCACACGCCAACGGTAGAAGTCAGACGTTTCCTGGTCGTAGTCGTTCAGGACTTGAGAGAGGACGTTTCTGTCATTCGTATTACAATATGCCGCAGGACATGAGCGTATCCACTTTTCAGCCTCGGCTTCCACCGTCAGGTCCGGAATGCCGCCATCCTTTTCGTTTACGTCGCGCAATGCAACAAGATACGGCTGCGCCTTGTCCTCCCAACAATACTGGAACTCCTCAGTAATGCCTCCGCAGCACTTGCTGAAACGTGCGTCGCATATCTCGTCGCCATACGTCAGTATCCGTCCTCTGGTCTCACGCACGGCCTGTTCAACATGTTTATTATTTGCCTTGGTTATGCCCTGGTAACGCTGACAGTGGTCGTCCGCGCAGACATCAAATATCGTATGGTCATCGCGGTCGTACCACCGAATCAGCTCGTCGTCCTTCTTGATGAACGAGAAGAAGCCGTTACCTCCCCTCTCCTGCCGCTTGCGACGCTCCATTTGGGACAACAGCCAACTGCGGGAAATCACCGCGTGTGCCTTGAGAAACTCAAGCGAAGACGTAGCTTTCATCTCGCTCGATATGACGCTTACGAGATAATCCTCAACAGGAAGGCAGTTGATGGCGCATACCTTGTCGGCCTCAACAACCAGCTTAAGCACGCCACGGAACGTCTGCGTTTCCTTGCGCTGCCAATGGAAATTTACTCCAATGGTCACGTCCTTAAGCGAGAATGACGCGTCAGGACTATCCGTTGAGAAAGTAAGCTCACGATAAAGATTGCCGTTCCAAAGTATTCCACCTTCAGAAAAAGCAACTTCTTGACTTCCGGAAATCACCTCGCCTTTGGCTACATAATCACCATTAAGCACAAAGCTGAGCTTCTCCGAGCTCAAAATGCCGACCTGCACCCAAGGTTCCTTCCGCTCAGGCGGTACACTTGAATGGCCAAAAGGTTCTCTCGCTGAGCGCCGTATCCGGTCTACCACATAATCCATAGAGACAACGTCAAGGGATACTTCACGCAGAATACCTGCCACCTGTTGAGAGGTAAGGCTGTCAAAATCTTCCTTCCTCGGCGTTATTACGAGCCCCGCCATGTCAATTGCGCCAGGGCTTACAAGTATATTCCCTGCCTGGCCGCTGTTATCCGACAATGTCGCCGTTACCAATCTGGCGTCGCCAGCCTTGCCGTTATATCCATAATAGCAGTCCGGACGGTGTTTAGCACGAGGGAAAACAACGGTATGGCATACGCCGTTAACCATCCAGCTGACAATATTCATCATCGGCTCGGGAGCTCCATCACGCAATGGTAACGCCTCGTATACACGACGGAACAGAGCAATTCCATTATCCATATTGCGCGAACGGATGAGTATAGCCGGGCATACCCAACCATTAACGAGCGATATATCATCTCCATTATCAAGGGTACAGATATTTACAAGCTCTCTCTGAAGGCGGGGCCATGCGGCCTGCAACGGCAAACGGCCGTGCATAAAAGCCTGGAAATGCATGTGATCCGGTGCCGACGCCCCGCACTGAGGCCCGTTATAGAACACCGTTATACCAGCGAAACGCAACAACATACGGTACATTTCATGATAATTGTCCAATATCCGTTGCGGCTGATGGGCGCAAATGGGCACGGTAAAATGCACCGGCATTATAGGATAAGGATTGACCAACATCTCAAACCTATCGTCAAGATGTTTTACCATTTGCTCCTCCGGCCTATTTGCCTTGCACAAAAAACACGGTCTGTGGCTGATTACATCCTTGCTTATTGAAGCCCCGGTAGACATGATTCGCGCAGGATTGAACTGCAACGTTACGTTCTGCCCGCCAATACTCACGTCACGTGTCTGTACGTCATGTAAGTCACGGTAATTGCAACGGGCAAGCTTCCACGTCTCGAGCTGCCTGTTGAAAAAGCGCATTAACGAGCCGTCACTCAAAATGAACCCCTCGCCTGCATTCATTTTCTTGCGGGCCATAAGCTCCATCGTACGCAGACGGTCTTTATATATATTGTTAGCGTTTACCTTGTCGACACTCAACGCAGCGTCGCTATTTCCTCCCCAGCGCCGGCAAAGATAAAGCTCAGTGTATATACGGCCTATCCTATACATTCGGCTAAAAGCCAATCCAAGTGCATAATCCTCGCCATAACTCGTATTAGGGAAACGTATCTGGCGCAATAATGGAGTAAAGAATGCCCTCGGAGCGCCAAGACCATTTATACGCAAGGCATTGTTACATCCATTGGCGTCGGTCCATTCGGCATGGTCAATCAATCCCGGCGGGATGGTATTAAGGTCAAAGTCACACATACGGTAACTGCCTATGACCATAGCTGCACGCTGGCGGTAAAAGGCATCGACGATTGTCTGTAATGTGTCCTTGGACGAATAAAGGTCATCACTGTCTAATTGTACGGCGAAACGGCCACATCTGGTATCGTCAACAGCCACGTTCCAACAACCGCCAATACCGAGGTCTGTACGTCGCGGGATGATATGTATCAGTCTGTTGTCGTCATACGCTTCAAGAAGGGTTGTCGTATTGTCAGTCGAATGGTTGTCGACGACTATTACGTTGAACTTGAACGTTGTCTTCTGCGACAATGCGCTGTCTACCGCGTCACGTATCGTCTTCTCACGGTTACGTACAGGTATTACCACAGAAGCCTCATACTCGAAATCCTGCTCGTTGAAGTCCGGCTCAATATAATACGACGTGTCAACCAATGCATGAACAGCTTTCAAGTGTGCCGTTACGGCACGCTCCATCTCAATCTGTACATCACGGTTGGCCGGATTTACATAATCAAACTGTTTCTCGCCACTCGGCCTGTTGTCGCGTTCCTCCTCCGTGTATAGTATTTCATTTATATGAAACAGCTTTCCATGACGACTGAGATACAACCAAAGCTCATACCAACCGGCATAAAGGTAATCGTCTTCATCCGTCACGCTCATGAAGCCGTGCAACAGACTGCCACGTACCATTACAACCGAACCGAAGTCGAAATCATCCCTCAAGCTGCCTTCCTGCCAATCTATAACAGGACGCGGCTCAACCTTGCCTCCGCCTGAAGCCAGACGGTCACTGTACACCATGGCGGCATCGGTCTCCGCAGCGACACGGGCCATGCGCTGTATGGAATACTGCCCAAGACTTACGGACACATCCTTCAAAAACATCATTGCGTAATCGGCCATTACGCTTTCCGCAATGCTCTTCATTGCCGATGATGATGACAGCCTGTCAACGACGATAAACGAGCAATCATCGGGCACGGCGTTGTCCATGGCAAACTCCTGCGTTACGAGCAGATTGATATGACGTATCATGCGACTGCCGCGCAACTGCCTCAAGGTGTTCTCTACTGCCTCGAAACCGGAGCACGGCAAAAAGCAATCTATTGTTCCAAACATAGTATATATTTTACGGCTTACTTCCTGACTTTTATTATTGCCTTCTTGCCGAACACTACCGCCTCGGCCATGAAATAATTGAAAAGACCCGATATGAGCAACGCCGCAAGGTTACACCATACGACACTCCACCCGAATATTTTTTCAAACAACAGCAAGAAGAGCATCTTTACCAAGAACCCTAAAGCCGACGAAACATTGAATACGGCAAAACGACGCCAAAAGTCGGCCGCGCAACGATTGTCTATCCGGCTCTTCCATATCCAGCAGTAAGAGCACAGAAAGTTGCTCATAACGGCAAATTCAAAAGATATTATCGGCGACACGACATAATCGCCCCAATACGTATCGAACACATAGGTTGAACACAGCCACAAAACCAGCGTGTCAACACCTGTTCCGAAAAGGCGGCTCACTACAAACTCTATATAGCGCAACATGGCATCACATGAAATAAAAAACGGACAATGAACAATGGAAGCCAGGACAACCGTCCACACTAAATACCATCCATTACTTCATTCTCCGCCACTACTCACTTCTCATTATTAACTTTCAACGGGTCTTTCTCGGCAAGCACGCTGCGGTCCTTGGTAAACTGCACGAAATAAGCGACGAACAGGAACACAGCGATGGCAAAAGCGAGCACGTCGAACACCCCGAACTCATAATTGAGCAACACAAATCTGTTGTCCGCCCACGATGTGTACATGTACAGCGTATTTATAAGTATCACGACGAGACGGAACTCCGTTGGGCCGAAACTGCTGTAGGTAAGGCGGAACTCACCCTTAAGGATGGCGCCTATGTAAGTGTAGATAGACAGGGCAAGGTATCCTGCCAATACGAGTAAAGCCACGTCGAGCCGCAACATGGGCGACAACCCGGCCCCTATACACATTATACATATTGTTACGGCGTCGAGCGTATGGTCGATAAAAAAGCCGTAAACAGGCCTCTGTGTATTGCGGACACGAGCTACCGTGCCGTCAAGGCTGTCGCCAAACCAATTGACAACAAGGCCCAACGACGATATCCAAAGATAATTGACGTTGACGTTTCCCAAGACAAAACCTACGGCACAGATTACCGCACCGGCCACTCCGAGGTATGTCAACATGTCAGACGTAACCCAGCCCGGCAAACGCTGAGCCATCCAGACCAACGCTTTTTTCTCTGCCGCATTGAGTATAGACGTCTGTATTCGTTCTGAAGTTTCCTTTCCCATTGTTTGTTCTTCAACAGTTTCGTTTCAATATTTTGGCTGCAAAGTTACATCTTTATTACGAAATTCATACATTTCGTCACATCTTTTGTAGCTATTTAACGGTTGACCGATTACGGATTGAAACATACAACGGAGCTGAACGGCTGGCTAAGGCAGGGATACAACAACGGCTTACGAGAGTCTGAGGTATAGCGTCAGACTCCCGTAAGCCATATTTCCGTCACATACGCACACGGATGTCAGTTGTCGATAACTTTCTTGATGTCCTGTAACGTCAGGCTACCTGTAAGCACTACAACGCTTACCTCTTCGTCGCCGACATTCAGCAAGACGTACTGCCGAAAGTCTTTCAACAAGGTTTTCATGTATATTCCAGAGTGTTCACCGTCTCCCGTGACGTCCATCAGCTTCTTGTACTTGTTGTTACGTATGATCTGCAGGCAACCTTCACGCAGAGTTTTCGCCGCCTTACGGTTCTCTGAATTAAGTATCTGGATGTTGGTAAGCTTGTCGGACACGACCCCGAAATCATAGTCTCCACTGCTCTTGTCGGACATCATGCCGAGCAAGTCCTTCGAGATATAAACGGAGCTTATGCCTTTCGTGCCGGCGAACTTGTCGATAAACGACTCCTGAGCCGATACTCCTGCTGAGCAGACAGCCATCAGCAAAATCAATATTATGTGTCTCATTTTGTAGGTATTTTAGTCATTTCCAAACATTTGTCCATTCTCTCGCCTATTGCCTTAGTCTCACGGCCTGCCGCCTCCATGCTGTTAAGACCTTTGTTGAGCGTCATCGAGAACTTCAGTATGGCCTCCTGTGCCTGAGCCAGGGCTATCCTGTCATCCACGGACGGCGTATGCATATTGTCAACACGATTGAGCAGGCCGAATCCAAGCGACGCAACGAACAGCACGCTTGCGGCTATTCCTGCAACAATCTTCAGCCTCCTGCGCAAAGGGACAACGGCACTACGGCCTGCGCCATCGGCCTCGGCAAGACGGTCAACCATATCCTCAAGACGTTCTTCAAAGCCGTAAGGCACACCGGAAGTGTCATTGCTTCCGTGCAGGTGGACGAAGAACAGGCGCTCTTCAGCCATATCGTCCGGCACGTCACCGCTTTCGAACAACCGCGCGAGCTCGCTTTCCTCCTCTTCCGAGGTTTGACCGTCATAATACTTCGCCAGAAGTTTCCTTATTCTACTTGTTTCCATAATTCCTTATTGCATTGAATTGTTCACGTAATGTTTTCCTTGCACGGCTCAGCGTAACGCGTATGTTTGCCATGCTCAGCCCCGTGGCATACGATATTTCGTCATAGCCTGCCCCGTTGACGTCGCGCATTACAACCAATTCGCGCTGCTGTTCAGGCAAGGCCGCTATGCAACGGCGCATTATGTCGGCCAGGTTGCGGTTCTCGATATCGCCTGCCACATCATTGCGCGACGGAATCTGCGCCGGCAACTCATGGCTGAAGCTCATCCCCGAGCCACGCCCACGCAACCTGTCATTATATACATTCTTTGTCACCACAACGCAATACGCCTCATCGTTGACATCGGACGGCAACCTGTCGCGACGTGTCCAAAGCCTCATGTACACGTCCTGCACGATATCCTCGGCCTCCTGCATGTCACCAGACAGAGAGAGTGCCACGCCGTATAACTTGCGACTTAGCGGTAGAAACCTTCGCTTGAACTCTTCACCCGTCATGGCTACCTGCATGTAACACGTTTATTTTACCTAAAACCTACCGCCGTATCAATTTATGTTGATTGTCTTCTCGTTGACAATCTTGCCCAGATCCTCAGGCTTGAGGTTTCCACTGAGCTTGATAAACACGCCGTCGCCACCGTTGGAGACTATGATAAGAAGTTCCTTTATAATGTCGTTGTCCTTCTTACCGAGTATTTTCACACGGCTTTCGTTGTCAAACACTGAGGCTATCTGCTCATAACTATTGTCCGCCTGAAGACCGGCCACCTTGTCATTAAACAACTTCATCTTGTCGCTTGGCACGCCATCAAGTACCAGGACCATACCCTCGTCGACAGAATCGAAAAACTCCTTGGGAATGTCGTCATTACCCTTAAACTGCTGCTTCAGCATTTCCTTATCGAAAGAAATCACCTGAGCGTTGGTAGCAGCCTTGATTTCGTTGATTACTTCGTCAGCAGTCTTGGCGAATCCGGCAGTGCAGAACACCGCCATTGCGATGAACATTAATAACTTTTTCATAATAATCTTGCTTTAATTTATTGTTTATATTATTTTACCTTGTCTTTATACTGTAAACGTAAAACGCCAAAAGTTTGTTACAGAAAAAAGCGGGAAAAACCACATTAACCGCAAATATTTTTTCAAAAGACGGCAAAACGCATTCCGAAAGGCCGTCTCTTGCAGTGCGGTTGACCCTCTTTTACACGATAAAAGACGGCCTTTTGCATTTACACCGAATTCACGTTAACATGGCAAACATGCAGAACTCATCGAGAATACAGAAAATTTCTATTAACAACTGCGGCATTTCACGCACCAACAGATACAAAAAAAGTCCGCGATAAGCGTAACACTATATCGCGGACCCTTATCGGTCAGTCATTCACTGATTATACTTTTTTCTCCTTTATCTTCTGTACGTACGCGTCGATTACGGCTACAGCCGTGATATTCACCACGTCGCGAACCGAGCACTCAAAGTCTGTAAAGTGGACAGGCTTGTTGAGCCCCATCTGTATCGGGCCGATAATCTCGGTGTCGGGGTCAATTGCCTGCAACAGTTTGTAGGCATTGTTGGCGCTGCTAAGATTGGGGAACACCAGCGTGTTTACATCCTTGCCTTTCAGACGAGAGAAAGGATACTTGGAATCGCGCAGGTTATTGTTCAACGCGAAGTTAACCTGCATCTCTCCGTCTATTGCCAAGTCGGGATAACGGCGCTGCATTTCCTCCACCGCGGCATGTACCTGAGCCGGGCTTCCGCCGTCATCGGTACCGAAATTAGAATAACTTATCATAGCGATATGCGGCTCGTCGTTGAAGAACCTTACCGTATTGGCGCTAAGACGGGCAATATCCACGAGCACGTCCTTGTCAGGATGGCGGTTGATTAGCGTATCGGCAAGATAAAGCACGCCTTTCTTCGTGTTCAGGATGTGCATGGTTCCGAAGTGGCTGTACTCCTGTTGTATGCCTATAACCTCCTTAGCCACCTTGATGGTATTGGAATATTTGGTGTAAAGACCGGTGATGAATGCGTCTGCCTCGCCAGTCTCGACCATCATCATGCCGAAATAGTTGCGCTCGAACATCTTGTCGTTGGCCTCCTGGAAGGTGTATCCCTGGCGCTGGCGCTTATCCGCCAGTATTCTGGCATAACGCTCACGCCTGTCGTTCTGGTTGTCATGACGCAGGTTTATTATCTCAATACCGTCAAGGCTGAGGTCGAGTTCCTTGGCCAATTTAGCGATACGCTCGTCGTTACCGAGCAGTATAGGATGGCAGATTCCCTCGTTCTTAGCCTGCACGGCAGCCTTGAGCATTGTAGGATGTATACCTTCGGCGAATACCACACGCTGCGGATGCTTACGTGCCGTGTCGTACAGCTTCTGGGTAAGTTTGCTTTCCTGCCCCAGCAACTCACGCAGATGGTTCTTGTATTCATCCCAATCCGTAATATTCGTGCGGGCTACACCGCTGTCAATAGCAGCCTTGGCCACAGCAGCCGAGACCTCCGTTATAAGACGTGGATCGACTGGTTTCGGAATGAAATACAATGGTCCGAAGGTAAGGTTGTTGACTTGGTATGCATCATTCACCACGTCCGGCACAGGCAACTTTGCCAAGTCGGCAATAGCATTTACTGCAGCCATCTTCATCTCCTCGTTGATGGCCCTTGCGTGTACGTCAAGCGCACCGCGGAAAATATACGGGAAACCTATTACGTTGTTGATTTGGTTTGGATAGTCAGAACGCCCTGTGCTCATGATTACGTCAGGACGGCTGGCCATTGCGTCTTCGTATGATATTTCCGGAACAGGATTTGCCAGGGCAAACACGATAGGCTTGTCGGCCATCGAGCGTACCATGTCCTGAGTAAGCACATTACCTTTTGACAAGCCGACAAACACGTCCGCGCCCTTCACGGCCTCTTCAAGCGTATGCACGTCACGACGGTCGGTGGCGAACATCCGCTTCTGCTCCGTAAGGTTGGCACGATCGCTCGTAATGACCCCCTTCGAGTCAAGCATTAGGATGTTCTCTTTTCTTGCGCCGAGCGCCATATAAAGCTTTGTGCATGAAATTGCCGCAGCGCCTGCGCCGTTTACCACGATTTTCACCTGCGCAATATCCTTGCCGGCTACTTCAAGGGCGTTTTTCAGTCCGGCCGCCGATATGATAGCCGTACCGTGCTGGTCATCATGCATTACGGGAATGTCAAGAGTCTTCTTAAGCCTCTCTTCAATGTAGAAACATTCCGGAGCCTTGATATCTTCAAGGTTTATTCCGCCGAAAGTAGGCGCTATTCGCTCTACGGCCTCGCAGAATTTCTCGGGATCTTTCTCGTCAACCTCAATGTCAAATACGTCTATACCTCCATAAATCTTGAACAACAGGCCCTTTCCTTCCATTACCGGCTTGCCGCTCATCGCCCCTATGTCGCCAAGTCCGAGCACTGCGGTGCCGTTGCTTATCACTGCCACAAGGTTACCCTTATCGGTGTACTTATAGGCGTCATTGGGAGTCTTCTGTATCTCCAGACACGGGAAAGCGACGCCTGGCGAATATGCAAGACTAAGGTCTGTTTGGGTAGAATAAGGTTTAGTTGGTTTAACTTCAATCTTACCTGGTTTGCCGCTACTGTGATACTCCAGCGCGGCTTCTTTAGTGATGTTTACCATAATTATCGTGTTATCATGTTCTAACGTGTGAAAAATGCAAGATTTCATATCGTAACGAAATCTCTTGCAAATGTAATAAAAATATATGAAGCCAAATAGTTTTTTACGGAAATAAATTATTAACTTTGCAAATAAAATTTAATCTTATGCGTAAAACGAACAATATGACAGCTTATCGCGAAAGTTTGAGACATAAAATTCTCGATACGGCAATGTCTTTCTTCAAAAAGAAAGGAATAAAGGCAGTGCGCATGGACGACATATCCACCGAGCTGGGCATATCGAAGCGCACTCTTTACGAGATTTACAGCAACAAGGAGGACCTCCTCTTTGAGTGTCTGCGTAACGAGAACGAGATTATGACTAAACGGCTTGCCGATTATGCCATGACGGCTGAAAACGAGATGGCCGTAATAGCGTATTTCATAAAGATAAAGCTGAAAGACCTTGGAACAATCAATCCATTGTTTTTTACAGAGATGGAAAAATACGAACGGATTGTACGCTTCTTCAAGGAGAATAATGAAAAACAATCGGCGCGCTCGCAGGAATTCATGGAAAAGGGCATTGAACACGGATTTTTCCGCGGCGACCTGAATTACGACATTATAAATAAAATGGGCGATGCCGCAATGAATTTCGTGATGCAAACGCGCCTGTATGAAAAATACAGGCTGAACGAGATTTTCCATACGTTTATCATCGTATTTCTGCGTGGGTGCTGTACGGAAAAAGGACTTGTGTATCTCGACAAGTTCATTTCATCGGGAAACTGATATCTTACCGTGAATCTTGTGTAAGAAAAAAGTCCGGCAAGTCTCTGTCATCTGTCAGCCGAGCATGTACCTTACTGAGAACAAGGCTGTTACAGCCTGACGGACATCAGTCTGACTGTCAATGCGATGTTGGCAAGAGTGACCGTCACACATGTCTGGCCGTTCCGCAAGCCATTGTCATGACACGCCGGCGGAATGTCTGTCATCATCTAAATTGCTGTAAACCAGAATGTTTCGGACCGGACTGACGGCTGACAGAGAAATACAAAAAGACATTTACATGGTTTCAACCGGCCGTTAACCGACTGACGATTTGCCGTCTTTTGGAGGGCGGAATGCCGTCTTTTACGTTATAAAAGACGGCATTCCGCTATTACTTTTTCAAGAAATGCTGTTATACCCTTATGATTTGCTTGACGCCTTTGACGTTGCGTAGCTTCTTGATAAGCTGCTCAAGTCTTGACGTGTCTTCGACATTTACTACAAGATTTCCCCTGAACAGGCCGTCATTACTGTCGATGTTGATACTACGCATCATTATTTTCTCCTCCTTTGAAATAATGCTTGTAATATTATTGACAATACCTATATCGTCGTTACCGATTATCCGCAAGGTCGTAGAATACTGCGAACTGCCCTTTCCACTCCATTTTGCCTTGACTATACGATAACCGAAACGCTTACGCAACTCCGGAGCATTAGGACAATCTTTCCGATGAATCTTTATTCCACCGCTCACAGTAACAAAACCGAATACGTCGTCACCATAAATTGGATGACAACATTTTGCCAACGTATAATCCACCCCTTTCAGGTTTTTGTCTATGACGAGCACGTCATCACTGGCATACGTAAGCTCCTCGTTAGGGTTGTCAAAGTTGAATTCTTCTGCGCTGCGCGCCGGCACCTGCACAGACATATTGCCTTCATGGCGCTGCAATTCCTGATAAGTCTCTATCGCCTGGTTCAAGTCTACACTGCCATCAGCCAAATGGCGGTAAAAGTCATTGGCTTCCTTGAAGCCCATCTTTTTAATCAAATGCGATATTAAACTTTCATCAAATTCTATTTTACGGTTCTTCAAACGCCGCTCCAACATCTCTTTCGCGTAAGCCCCGTCTTTGATAACCTGCTCTTTCAGGGCCATACGAACCTTGGCCTTGGCACGGCTTGTCTTAACAATATTCAACCATTCCTGTTTCGGCCGTTGTGTGGCAGACGTCATTATTTCAACCTGGTCGCCATTATTCAACACGTGCCTGAACGTTACCACCTTATTATTTATACGGGCGCCGGTACATCTGTTGCCGATGTTTGAGTGAATGCGATAGGCAAAGTCAAGCACGGTTGCACCCTTGGGAAATTTCATCAGGTCACCTTTCGGAGTGAAAACAAAGACCTCGTCTTCATACAAATCCATCTTGAACTGGTCTATAACCTGCATGTCGTCCTTGTTTTCAAGGGCAGTACGGATACTGTTCAGCCACTCGTCGAGACCACTCTCTCCCTTAATGCCCTTATAACGCCAATGCGCGGCAAGTCCTCTTTCGGCTATTTCATCCATACGTTCCGTACGGATCTGCACTTCCACCCATTTGTTTTCAGGCCCTAAAACAGTTATGTGCAAACTTTCATACCCATTTGACTTTGGCACACTAAGCCAATCACGCAGGCGCTTCGGGTTGGGTTGGTACATGTTGGTAATTATAGCGAACACTTGCCAACATTGCACTTTTTCCTCTTCAAGCGGAGAGTCAAGAATTATCCTAATGGCAAACAAATCATAGATGCCCTCAAAGCCGCACTGCTGCTTCTTCATCTTCTGCCAAATACTATGGATACTCTTCGTACGTCCCTTCATGTGGAATTTGAAGCCGACTTCTCTCAACTTCTTGTCAATCGGCGCTATAAAGCGTTCGATATATGCGTCACGGCTCTTCTTGGTCGCATTGAGTTTATCCTTGATCATGTAATATGCGTCATGTTCAAGATATTTAAGGCTAAGGTCTTCAAGCTCACTCTTAAGCTTATACAAGCCTAACTTATGCGCAAGAGGGGCGTACAGATAGCTTGCTTCTTCGCTGACCTTCGTCTTTGCATCAACATTCTCAACGTCACGGATCTGCCTCATCAGGTTTACGCGGTCGGCTATCATGATTAATATGACGCGCATATCCTCGGCAAAGGAAAGCAGAAGATTACGGAAATTCTCACTCTCGATAACAGGACTTTTTGTATACAACTCCTGGATTTTACACAAACCATGTATTATCTTGGCTACATTGTCTCCGAATATCTCCCTTATCCCTTCACTATCCTTGGCATCTGCATTTGTACCGGCATAAAGGAGTATAGCCAAGACACCGTCACGTTTTAAGCCTATCTCCTCTACAGCGATTTGGGCAGTCTGCAAGCTCAGCAATATCGGATTCAGCCCAAATACATTGCGGCTTACGTTATTGCCTCTCAACTCATTTTTTATGTATTTAAACAATTTGCCCTCATCACCTTCTTTCAGCAATGAGCCGATACTTGCACGTAACTTACGAACAAGGCTTAAAATTTCCCGTTTTTCATCGTTAGTGAATATCATCCGCTTCTTTTTTTAATTAACCTGCCAAGATTCCTGGTTGCGACAATGTCCGTTTATTGACGGACATGACTTTCTGTCGGCTTCTTGCCAACTGATATGCAAACTTACATATTTTTTCCGAAAAACACCAGTTTCGCATTACGTAATTTATAATTTGTAAGTTTTATTGCATAAAGTAATAACTTTTTAATGCGACAGAACACCTGTTTTTAATTAAAAAGCATTATATTTGCAAGGAAAACAGAACCAAAGCTAAATTTATGCCAAGGAAGTTCACCCTCCTTAAAAATAAAAATCATTAACCTAAATAAAAACACAGCACTTATGTTATCACAAGAAGACTTAAAACAGATTGCCGCCAAAGGCATTACTGAATCACAAGTTGAAACCCAACTTGAAGAATTCAAGCACGGTTTTCCTTTCCTTAAATTAGAGGCTGCCGCCGGTATCGGTCACGGCATTATAGCTCCGACAGACGAAGAGCGGGCAGAATATATCAAGGCATGGAACGATTATAAAGCTCAAGGGAAAAAAATAGTAAAATTCGTTCCTGCCAGCGGAGCCGCAAGCCGTATGTTCAAAAACATGTTCGCCTTCCTGAACGCAGACTACAACGAACCTCAGACTGACTTCGAAAAGAAGTATTTTGACAATATTGAGAAATTCGCCTTCATTGACGAGCTTAACGCCGCATGCGTTAAAAACGAAGGAAAAGATGTTGCAGCCCTCATCGCAGACGGCAATTATAAGGCTGTAGTAGCAAACATGCTTGAAGAAAAAGGCCTCAACTATGGCCAACTACCCAAAGGACTGCTGCTGTTCCACAAGTACCCGGAAGGTCCACGCACACCACTTGAGGAACACCTCGTAGAAGGAGCGCTCTACGCAGCTTCAAACGGAGAGTCACATATCCACTTCACAGTAAGCCATGAACACAAAGCTTTGTTCGAAAAAAAGGTTAACGATAAATGCCGCATTTATGCAGACAAGTACGGAATTAAATACGATGTCACTTTCTCCGAACAAAAACCAAGCACTGACACAATAGCAGCAAATCCTGACAATACGCCGTTCCGTAACGAAGACGGCTCACTTTTGTTCCGCCCGGGCGGTCACGGAGCACTTATACAAAACCTCAACGACATTGACGCCGACGTGGTATTCATAAAGAACATTGACAATGTTGTACCAGATCGCCTTAAGGACGACACGGTAACATACAAACAGCTGATAGCCGGAATACTCGTAACGCTCCAGGCAAAAGCCTTTGAATACCTGCGTCTGCTTGATACAGGCGAATACACCCACGAACAACTTGAAGAAATAATACGTTTCGTACAGCGTGACTTATGCTGCCGCAAGAACGACATAAAACAACTTGAAGACGCTGACCTTGTAATATACCTGCACGAAAAACTTGACCGTCCGATGCGTGTATGCGGTGTAGTAAAAAACGTAGGCGAACCTGGCGGTGGTCCATTCTTAACCTATAACCAAGACGGAACGGTTAGTCTGCAAATTCTTGAAAGCAGTCAAATCGACAAGAGTAATGACGAATACATGAAGATGTTTACCGAAGGAACACACTTTAATCCCGTAGATCTTGTTTGTGCAGTAAAAGACTACAAAGGCAATCGTTTCAATCTGCCGGACTATGTTGATAAGACAACCGGCTTCATCAGCAGCAAGAGCAAGAACGGACGTGAGTTGAAGGCACTCGAACTACCAGGATTATGGAATGGCGCGATGAGCAATTGGAGCACAATATTCGTTGAAGTTCCATTATCAACATTCAACCCAGTAAAGACAGTCAACGATCTGCTCCGCGAGCAACATCAGTAAGATTTATGTAAAATAACATATTGACAGGCGTCATCACTTAAAAAGTGGTGACGCCTGTTTCCATATACCGGAGTATTTTCAAGGGACAGTAGATATTCAGTACGAAAACAGAAATCTATAATATAATTCCAAGTAAAAAGACGAAAGTTAAGTTTTTGTAAACCAAAAACTTAGCCTTCGTCTTTCCTTGGGTGGAGGGTGGGGCTCGAACCCACGACATTCAGAACCACAATCTGACGCTCTAACCAACTGAACTACATCCACCGTGTTAGATTGCTTTGAGTTTCAAAGCGAGTGCAAAGGTACGGGATTTATTTGAATTAGCCAAATAAATCCCGTATTTTTTTCACTTTTCCTTTAATTTGCGGGTGTTTTGGGTGCTTGCGGAGCTGTCGGAGCAGCATTACCCTCTGTCTGTTGCGTCGCAGGAGCAGCGTTTTCAGCAGCCTTACCTTGTTGTGCCGGAGCTGCTTGCTTAGTCTGGCTTGCACCAAATCCAGGCAGATTGTTCGGATTTGTCTGCTGCTGTTCAGTTGCGTTACGCTCTATTACACTCTCGGAGTCGGTTGCCTTTGGAGCAACATAAGAGCACAATACGCTCAATACTACCATAGCTACGGCAAGTCCCCATGTCGTCTTCTCGATGACGTCGGTAGTCTTACGAACTCCCATGATTTGGTTGGATGAAGAAAAGTTTGACGCCAGTCCTCCACCCTTAGATTCCTGGATGAGCACTATACCTATCATAAGCAGTGCCGCCAGTACGATTAAGATTACAAATAATGTGTACATTTCGTTTATTTATATTTATTATTTATTATCAGTTTTTCCAAAAAGCGGATTTGGTCTGCAAAGTAAACATTTTTTTTTGGATAATTCAAATTTAAACGCTTAATAATTTCCAAAGCCTTTGAATATCGTCCTTGACGTATATATATTTGAGCCAATGTCTCCGTAAAATAGTTCTCGTCACCTTCTTTCTTGTCATTGCTCTCAAACTCGGGCGTATATTCCGGCTCGTCCTTAAGTTCTATACGACCACCGTCATTGTTGATGAAGTTGTCTATGAGATCTTGTCCACGCATAGCCGGTCGTTCGGTATCTTGGTCCGCTTCGTCATCACCTTCGGTCTCAAGCAGGTACGATACGTAATCTATGGCCGCATCAGCTGGAGTCGGCTTTCTCTTCTTCTTTCCCTGGTTTACGGAATTCTCGCTGTCAGCGGGTATAGAGTCAAGGAATTTGTCTATGAGCGATATCGTACGGTTACCGTCGTCTTTACGGCGTGGTTCTTCCGCCTTTGGCTTATCGGCAGCTCGTAGTTTGTAGTGGGCGGCCTCAACAAGATTGAACACCACCTCACGGTCTGTGACATAAACGGCCGAACGCCGCAATTCCTCATCGAATGTCGGGTCGTGCAACAGATAAAGGTTTTGCAGGAGCAACAGCCTTGCCGTCTGATAATACGGGTACAGGGCAAGAAGCGAACGCAGGTCATACAGCGTCTCCTTGTCCATCAGCTCAGGGTGTTTTATGAGTTGCTCCAAATCCATTTAAGTATATCTGTATTTTACCAGTTTGCAACCGTTGCGTTGAATATCTGGTCGGTTATGTCCTCAACCATTTCGGTCACGAGCTGTTCCTGCACGGATGTAAACGACTGGGTTGTCTCGAATGTAGACGTAGCCGTAAACTGTCGCTCAAAATCCTCATTGTGGTTGGCGTTATTGGTAAACCTTACGTTGACCGTCATTGACAGTTCCGCCTGTGCAGAAGTACCCTCGGCGGTAACGGCCTTGTTGCGCTGCGAGTACTGGGTTATCTCGCCTTCTATCTTAAGGTCGCCGTTACGCTTCACCTGTATCAGGCGTGTATGATTGGCGAAGATGTCCTTCAGCTGGTTGTTGAATATGCTTCCCATCGGCGCCCACACATAACTTGAGCGTATCGGGAAATCAGCTATTTCAATGGTCTTCGTCTTTGAATAGTCGATACTTGCGCCATTAAAACTGTATTTAACGCTGCATGACACCAATGCTACTGCCATGACGGCAAACATCACCACCCTGTGCAGGCGTGACATAACGTGAATATTTATCCTGTCGTGCGATATTTTCTTATTTTTCAAGTCCATATTGCTTTATCCTTCTGTAAAGGGTGCGGTCGGATATGCCGAGTTCCTTGGCCGCCTTCTTGCGGTTTCCGCCGTTGCGTTCGAGCGCTTTCTCTACCATCTGCCGGCCGAGGTCTTCAAGATTAAGGCTCTCTGGCTCGGATATTTCCTCGGCAACGGCATCCTGTACAACCGATGTTGACCTTTGTGGCGCCGCTACTCCTGGTTCGTGGTTGGATATTATTGACGGCAGATTAGTCTCGCTATCCGTTACGGCCACGCTGCGCGATGAATTGAGCTGCTTTCTCAGGCTGTTCATCTCGCCGCGCAAATCGTTGACGTTGCGACGGAGTTCATACAATATCTTGTACAAAATCTCACGCTCACTCTCGAACGAGTGGCTTCCTCCTTGCGCCATCGTTGTTAGCTGCATGCTCTCGGCGTCTTCCGGAATAAACTTATGTATGTCGTCGCCGTCTATTACCCTGTTCTCACTCAGCACGGACATCTGTTCGGTAATGTTCTTCAACTGGCGTACGTTGCCAGGCCACTTATATTTCAACATTACGGCCTTGGCTTCGTCTGTAAGCGTTATTTTCGGCAAATGATACTTCTCTGCCATCTGCATGGCAAACAGACGGAACAGTAAAATGATGTCCTCACCACGATCACGCAGGGGCGGAATCTGTATTGGTATGGTGTTAAGGCGATAATACAAGTCCTCACGGAAGCGGCCTTCGCTCACCGCCTTGCGCATGTTCACGTTCGTGGCTGCTACGATACGCACGTCGGTCTTCATTATCTTCTGGCCACCCACACGGATATACTCGCCCGTCTCAAGCACACGCAGCAGACGTGCCTGTGTGGCAAGTGGCAGTTCGCCCACCTCGTCAAGGAATATAGTACCCTTGTCGGCAACGCCGAAATAACCTTCACTCTCACCTATAGCGCCTGTAAATGAGCCTTTCTCATGACCGAACAGCTCGCTGTCAATCGTGCCTTCGGGTATCGAACCGCAGTTAATAGCAAAATACTTCTCCCTGCGCCGCGGCGAGTTGTCGTGGATTATGCGAGGGATGATTTCCTTTCCCACGCCGCTCTCACCGACAATCAGCACGGACAAGTCAGTCGGCGCAACCTGTAGGGCTACGTCAATAGCACGGTTCAAACCGGGGCTGTTGCCCACGATATTGTACCGCTGTTTTACCTTCTGCAGTTCAGTAGTGTTCATTTAGCTGACAAAGTTACACATTTTATTTCTAATTCTGCCACTTGCCGTATGAAAATTGTATTTTGTTAAAAGAAAAGCAAGTATAACATAACACCCAAACACTTCCGTATTTTTGTTAGAATGTGTAAAAATACGGCGTAATGTGTACAATAAATGTAGGTGACAACGATTATTGCCACCTACAAAAAGACATTTTTTATAAAGTCTTCATTTTGATTATTATATATCAATAATCATCATTATCGTCATTACTTTTTCAATGAATTCCTGAATTGCTGTAACAAAAACAACGGCATTATCAACCATACTGAAATGAAATGGAGAAATGGTGCAATGGCCTAAAGCCAGTTTTTACCCTTGACAAATAGGTCATTGCAATTGATTTTGGAAGGCAGTACAGGTATATTAGGCCTATTATAATCCACAAGATTTTCATACATGTCTTCTGATTCTTATTTCATGCTTTCAATCACTTTACTCATTGCCGCCCTGAAATTGGCTTGCTGTCCTGATGAAGGGAACGGTATTCTCTCGTTGCACACATTGTAGCCAGCCTTTTTCAGGTCTTTGTAGAGGTAGTCAAACACTGTCACCTTAATTAATACTATAACGGTATTGGCCCGGTCTATGGCGTCCTCTTTCTCTATCTTGTCTAAGAATCGCCTTTTCAGATCACACCTTGCATACGTGTCATAGCAGCCATCTTCTGTCAGAGGAACGTCACTCAAGTCCATCAGGTATATGCCGGCGTCTTTCATCGTTTGCAGGATTTTTACCTTGTTGCTACGAATGAAGGCCACGTTGTCGGTTTTGCACAGGACTTTAGACAATTCAACAAAAAGGAAGTCTTTATCTTTTACGTCTTCATAATAGAAGAAACGGTCTAACGACGAAGGCGGTGCTTCCGCTACAAGGAGCAGGTTTACGTGCTCGGGTTTGTACTTTTGCCGTGCTTCGTTAATTCTTTCGGCAATGTTTTCAATGTCTGTCTTCATGATTGTTTAGTTTTTACGCCTCCCATAAGGCTCCGATTAAGGTTGGCAGGGTTAATAAACGGAAAGTGTGGAGCCTGTTGCTTACTATCCCGTGGAGGCTCTGGTAAAACCCTTGGACGTAATAAACAACAACCCCACACCTATATATTCCCATACGGCACACAGCCGCATGGAAATAACAAGTGATGAGCGTTGCCACATAATCCCCGTCCAAGTTGAAATGTACCAGATTTCCACGAGAGGATAAAAGCGTAACACTTTCACCAATATGTCTGCCCGACACGTCGGGCTTATGGTTGCAAATATACGCAAATTTTTCCATAATGACAAATTGTGGGGTTGTATTTATACCGAAGTTTTATACGGCCCGCTAACTCATTGATTGTCAGCGAGCTTCTTGTTTACGGCCTTTCGGCAGGTGAAACGTGGCCTTTTGCTGGACGAAAAGCCACAAACGGCACTGCAATATGCCGCAAACTGTCATGGGGAGCTCCCAAGCAGCCCAACATGGTTCTTTCTATTTGTCTGTTCATAGTCGGATTGTTGTTTCTTGTGCAAAAATATCGATGCACAGCGACAATACATGTCGCCGAAAAAATTATTTTCTTTTCACGCGATATTTTCTGTCTGCAGGCCGAAAATACACATTCAAAAACAGCAATACCGTCGATAACCGTAAACAAAAAAGGAACCAACCGACAGGACCGCTTGTGGTTGGCTCCTTTCCCTAAAAGTTTACTTCCGCCTCAATCTGTCGAAAGCTTACCGCCGTGCCGTTTCTCGATATTAATCAACAACAGGCCGATGGCAGTCCAGACAAGCTCGCGTACGCGCACTATCAGCGCCACGAAAATGCCCGCTCCGGCGGAAAGGGCAAGCCCGGCAGTAGACATGATAAAGCCGCCTTCACGCCCGCCAAGCTGCAACGGGAGGAAAAACAACAGGTTGGCGAACAGGCTCGTGAATGCAAGTATCAATATACATTGCGTAAACGTGACATCAATTCCCGGCAGGACGAAAAGGATGAACATTATTTCAAGTGCCGAACAAACGCGGCAAGCCAGTTCAAGCAGCACCGCCGAGACAAACGTCTTGGGGTTCTGGTTATGCAAGGCGGCTATCTGGCGGTCAATAGTGTCAAGTTGCTCTTTGTGCTTGTCGATAAAACCGCGCGCCCAACGTTTCAGCCCTGGTATGTGGCGAACAAAGTTCATAAGCCTCACCGCCATGCCCTTGCGGTATCCTTTAAGGAAAAACCACACGCCAAGGGCACAAAACGCTCCGGCTGAGGCAAGAATCAAGTCTATGGCAAAGTTAAGCCGCTCGGTAAAAAGATATATCAAAATGGAGAGCAGCCAAAAGATAAAGTGGCTGAAAATATGCGTCATTGCATATAGAATGACCGACGACGAGGCGCGTTCCGTACCGATTTTTGGCGACAATGCCATTATTCGGTAAGGTTCTCCGCCCATCAATCCGCAGGGAGTGGTGTAGTTCAGGGCGAAACCCGACACAGTAATCTTATACAACCAGAAAAAATTGACCTTACTCTTGCCATCAGTCCCGCTCCTGATTATAATGTACCATGTGGCCGTATTGAAAATATAAAGAAAGGCCCATAAGGCAATAACGGCAAAAAACCAATAGCCTGCGCTCTTCAGGCCGCTCCATACCTCACGGTAGTCAAGCTGGGTAAGCATTATGGCAAGCACCACAATACCAAACAAGAAGAAGATGTTTTGGTACTTCTTTTTCATGGCATTCAAATTAATCAAAAGCCAAAAAGTAAGAATCAAGAAAAATGCGCAAGCCGCAAGAACATATTTTCCCAATCCTTACTTTTTCAACTTATAGCTTATATATTCTCCTTTTGTTTCGCTTTAGGTATGTTGAACCTTGTCTTCTCGCTGTCGTCACGCTTCTCGTGGTACAGTTTCTCCAACGGATGTGCCAACGGAGCGTCGTACTCAACACGATTGCGGAAAACGTCAAGCGCAACATAAACGGCATTGCGGAAAGAGCTCTCGCTCGCCATGTTCTTTCCAGCAATTTCGTATGCCGTACCATGATCGGGCGAAGTACGCACAATGGGCAACCCCGCGGTAAAGTTTACACCGTCTCCACCGTCAAGAGCCTTGAAAGGCGCAAGTCCTTGGTCATGATACATGGCCAGCACACCGTCGAATGAATCGTAACTGCCTCTACCGAAAAAGCCGTCGGCAGCAAATGGGCCAAAGGCATATATTCCTTTTTCTGAAAGTTCCTTGACAGCCGGAGCGATGATGTCCTGTTCCTCCTGGCCCAGAAGCCCGTCATCACCGGCATGAGGGTTGAGGGCCAGCACGGCAATACGCGGATTGGATATACGGAAATCGCGCTTTAGCGACTGGTTGAAAACAGTAGCTTTTTCAATTATAAGCTCCTTTGTTATCGCTTCTGGAACATTTTTTAAGGGTAAATGTGTTGTCACCAATGCGACACGCATCATATCATTAAGCAATATCATAAGCGACTTGTTGCCATCCCCAACCCTTTCTTCAAGGTATTCAGTATGGCCACAGAAATCAAAGCCGTCGCCATGAATGTTGTTTTTATTGATTGGCGCGGTAACAAGAACATCAAACAAACCATTCTTATAGTCTTCCATAGCACGGTCCAACGCCTTCAACGAAGCAACTCCTGCTTCCTTTGAAGGCTGGCCAAGGTCAACCTTTACCTCTTCATCAAACGTAGTAAGTAGATTCAGCTTGCCGCTATGAGCCTCAGCGGCAGAACTTATTATCGTAAAATTGGCCTGTATGCCAAGCGCATTACGATGATACGCGGCGACTTTTGGCGAACCATATATAATGGGGATGCACATATCAAGCATGGCTGGTTCGGCAAACGTCTTGAATATAACCTCATAACCTACGCCATTGGTGTCGCCGTGAGTGATGGCGACACGTATTTTTCTGTTTTCCATATCTGATTATTTTGTAATTAAAATTGTCGTGACCGTCGGCACATAAGACTTTTATGCTTTATACCGCCGAACTCGGTCCGTGTCATATTTAACATGTTCCTTTACTTAGCTTCAATGTATATAGCGACGCTTCCAACTGCCTTAGCAGGTTACGTTTCTTCATCCCTGGGGCATAAACAAACCCCTCGGCAACTATAATCCTGCGCCGTGAAGAATCTACGATGGAATGAGACACGAACGGTCCGCCCATTGCATCACCTTCCATCTCCCACAACCCCCGTGTTATCATCACCGTACGCCCATGTTCCACGGCTGTTCCGCTCTTGACAGTCAACGCCGATGTGCGCATATAGCTGCCGGGCCGTTCGCCTTGTATGTTTTCCTTCATAACACTATCGCGCACATACAACGCCCTTTGTGCCGAAAGTTCCACTCCAGGATACGAGTACACACAGATGTTCTGCATTCCGCCTGGTGCGTTGTCCGAAACCCATATAAAGCTATTGCCACGCTTAAAGGCCTTCATGTCGGCCGGTACCTTTAACGCACATCCGAACATCGAGTCAACCATTGCCCCGGCATTTGCATTGCTACCCGCCGTAAGTAACGACATACTGGCATTAAGCTCAAAGCGCCCAAGCAGGTTGACAAGCCCATTCGCCATATCAGGCAGCACCGTCTGCAATTCATTACATGATGGAGTATTAATGTACACAACCACCTGTGGCCTCGCCCACACATTCTTCTCGTACCTGATTCCCGTCATGGTGAATAGACCTGAATCAACATTCACGATAATGATACTTCGTGCCAACTTTGCAACCTGGTTGAAATGTATGCTGTCGGTCAACGACACGTCAAACAAGGGTTCAGGTTGGGGCAAACCGTCAACATCCCGTGAAAGAATGCTATTAATCATTCCTGAAGCGTTGCCGTCTCCTGTTGAAAGCACGAGAACTTCATACGGGCGCCCACCACTTTTGGGCAGCATCGAACCATGCCCGTCTCCACACGAACAAAGCATCACCGCCATTACGGCAACACATGCCGCCAAAAACTTCATAGGCTGCCGCCGGCCTCCTTCCTGGCCGTACTCAACAAACCACATGCCGCATAAATGTCTTGCCCGCGGCTGGCCCTTATAGTCGTGAATATGCCATGTCCAGTAAGATAATCTCGTAAAGCCTCCATTCGCTTGTCATCAGCTCTATGCAGGTCCACTCCAGGTATATGGTGGAAACGTATTAAATTGATACGGCAGTCAAGACCGTTCAACAGCTTCACTATTTCACGTGCATGCATGGGTGAATCGTTTAAACCTCCGAACACGATATACTCAAACGACAATCGGCGCTGATGGCTGAAATCGTAATTACGCAACAGGTCAACAACTTCGGTTATCGGCATAGCCTTTTCGGCAGGCATAAGCATGGCGCGCTGCTCATGTATGGGCGAATGCAGGCTTATTGCCAAATGGCAGTCGCTTTCCTCTATAAAGCGGCGCAACTTGTTCTTGACACCCACACTGCTAACTGTTATTCGTTTAGGGCTCCATGCGTATCCCCAATCCGACGTCAATGCCTCAGTAGCCCGCAAAACATTGTCGAGATTATCCATCGGCTCCCCCTGCCCCATAAATACAATATTGGTCAAGGTGTCACGCTCTGGCACTGAATATATCTGATTTAATATATCGCAGACAGTCAGGTTTCCTTCAAAACCCTGTTTTCCTGTTTGACAGAACAGACAGTTCATCTTGCACCCGACTTGTGATGACACGCACAGCGTGGCCCGATCGTTATCAGGTATATACACCGTCTCGACAAACTTACCGCTTATCGTCGGAAACAGGTATTTTACCGTTCCGTCCTTCGACTTTTGAACATCAACAGGCGTCATACACCCTATCGTGTATAGGCCTTTCAGCTTTTCTCGGTTCGCTTTCGATATATCGGTCATGTCATCGACAGAACGTACATGCCTTACGTAAAGCCATTTAGCCATTTGCCCACCAGTAAACGCAGGCATTCCAAGCTGCTTGGCTACATCCTTAAGTTCTGCAAGCGACATGCCCAATAAAGGTGTTAAATTATCTCCCATTATCGCCACGTTAGTATTTAATTTGCAAACTTACACAAAAAAATCCATTTACCGTTCTTTTCTAATGAAAATCGTTTTTCGTGCAATGAACCAACGCCTAAAAAATATAAAAGCCGCCTCCAATAATGAAGGCAGCTTTATTAGCAGATTAAATTGTTATTCTGTAATAGGCAGCGTCGCGAAGACACGCAGAATCATTGTTGGCCCTGTACCAACTGGTGATATAAGCTTATTCAGATATGGATTATACGCTTTAATTGTTTCACCATCCGTACAAAAATAAATTTTACTATCTGTGTCAATTTCATCAATTTGATTATTATCAGCAAGACTTTCGTTTAATACTTTTATTTTTTCATTGATTTCTGTATAATTTGTTCCGATATACTCCATCTCCTCAAGCGTCGGCAATCTCCATCCTGTAGAAATACCTTCAACAGACAACCCTTCTAATACTGTGGTTAATTCTGCCTTTATTGATTCCTGGTCCTCTTTATCATATCCCCATTGCCTACTATAATTTTTAGGATACATCAGCGTCAAGGTCGTCATTCCGCCATTCGTTTCCGACTTCAACACATAACAACCTTTATACAGATTATCTGAAGTCACAACATCGCCATTATCATCCGTCTCCCCAGACTCTTTACCTCCAAAATCAAACTCTATTTCCTCTGTTCCGGCCCACTCAACACCTGATATTGAGCCAGTCATCTCGATTCCGTCACCGGTAAATGTGCCGGTAATAAAAACCTTATGATTTGCCTTCAGCTCTCTATCGCATGTATATGCATAACTTACTGTTTCACCATTTATTGTAAACGTCACCTCTACCGTTGGCCGTCCAACTGCCTCCAACAAATATACGCCATCTGTATTCTTCCATGTCGAACCGTCTACATCTTTGGTCAACTCAATCTTACTTGTTCCATTTTCACCAGAATAACTACCGTCAAGCAATAAATTCGCTTTTAGCGGATGAATACTTACCGAAACATTGCTTACGCTTGCAGGCACATTATTTATCGTAACAGACTCTATCAACATCACCTTTCTCTCAAGCGCCAAAGTCAAAGTATTCGTTCCTCCGTATTCCAATGTTACAGTATTGTTCGCCGTCATCAAATCACCATGCTTCTGTCCATCTTTCAACGTCAATACAGTTTCCTTAGTCGCGGTTTCTTGTGTCGGAAGTTCATACGAGTCAGCAGAAGCTCCAGCCACGGCACAAACTTCATACATACCCTCCGGTAACTTCAATGATAACTCATCATCCGCAGACGAAAGCGTCGAAACCGCCACACATTCATTGCTTTCGTCAAATACGTATATATTTATAGGATAACTGATTATACTTTCCGTTCCACCTTCAGTACCGTCATTCGCCGCCGCCCTTGTACGCACAATCAACGTACTGTTAGCCTCTTTACTCTCAAAATCTTCTTCATCGCTGAACTTCTCGCACGAAACGAGCGTAAAAAACGCAACGAACAACAGCGTCGCTGTTACAAAAATGTTGTTTCTCATAGTCTATTGCAGAATTAAAATAGTTTGTTTTGTTAATAAAAACATTTTTTTGCGAATATACGGAAAATATCGCCTTATTGTTCTACATAGCGGTGTATTTTATTAATATTATACAAAGTTTAACTGTTTTTCGTGATTGTCACTTCAAAACGTACCACAGGCGATACGATTGGCTGTACCATTAACATCCGCACAGCTGAATTACCGCAAACAGTCTTGCCCAATACACCGCAAATCGCAACATGAAACGCCGTCTTTTATCATCCAATATGCCATATATTACGACACAAAATGCCATAAATAAATTTCATGATTTCTCTGTCAGCTGTCATAACCGAGCTTTACCCATTGATTATCAACACGTTATAGCCTGACAGCATTTTACGCCCGTCTATCAGCATTAATCGGCATACTGACAGCCAACTGACAGACGCTAATATCCATATGTCCTCATAACAATCTATTACACAGCACATTACGCACTTAGCTGACAGATGACAGCTAAAATGCAATCATGAAATCATTTTTAATGCCATTTATCAAAACGCAAGAATCCGAATATCTTATAAAAGTATTTCAACGAAATGAAAAATATGTTCGTATATACTCCATACTTTCTGCACGCCTTAACATCCTCTCTCGCTATCAGAATCCTGTTTTTCACATTCTTAGTGCTAACCCCGCCTATCCTCATCGTAACAAAATCCATCTTAATATACTTTGCACGTATATGTCTTTTCATAAAAAGCCTGACCATCATGTCATAGTCGGCAGCAATCTTATAATCAAGTGCATATCCACCATATTTTTCATAAACATCTTTACGCACATAAAACGACGGATGGGCTGGCATAAATCCGAATCTCAACCAGAACGGACGAAACAACGCAGAAGAATAATACCTCACAACCTTATGCGGTTCATCCGAATGAATAAAATGCACGTCGCCATATACGGCTTCCAACGCTTCATCAGTATTGAATGCTTCAACAATTTTCTCTACGACATCATTACTCGTAAAATAATCATCAGAATTTAATATTCCCACAATATCTCCGGAACAAAGCCTGAGCCCTTTGTTCATCGCGTCATAAATACCATTATCCTTCTCAGATATATAATGTAACCGGCCCTCAAATAACGGCTCATACTCTCGCACAATATCCATTGTACCATCTGTCGATTGCCCATCTATTATCAAGTAATCAATATCTTTATACGTTTGATTCTGTACCGACCTTATCGTATCATCTATTGTTTCTGAACTATTAAATGTTATTGTTATTATGGAAACTTTCATCTTCTTTTCATTTTACAAGCTATACATAATAATCCTTTACAGATTTGGAATCTGAAACTCAATCTTTTATAAATAGAATATGAACTCTTTTTTGCTGTCGTGGAACTATTATGCCCATGACGTCTAAAATAAATCAATGGTTTATTAATAAACTTCACATTATACTTGAAAGCAGCAACATTACCCAACCAAATATCATGCATTGGCATATTCTTTGGGAAAGGCAAAGCTACTTCAAGAACCTCCCGTCTGAAAGCCATACAACAACCTAAATACCCATTTTTTATAAACAAATTGTACAATCGCCCGTACTTAGTATTATTTAATAAAAAAAAAGAAGGCGAAGTTTCCTTTAACGAGTTATCAGTAACTACCGCATCACTTACAACGCAAGAATATTTCTTCAGATAATCCATACATATTGTAACTTTTCCATCAAGCCATACATCATCCTGATCTGCCATAAAAATATAATCCCCTTTAGCTGCGTTCAATACATTTTCAAAGTTCATAACAGGAGAGGCTTGTCCTGGACCATCAATTATCCTTATTCTTTTATCATGAAAACTCTTTATAACAGAAACTGTATTATCTGTTGAGCCATCATCTGACACTATAACCTCATCATTCTCACCAATTTGATATAATATTGATGACAATTGTTGATGAATAAACGTACCACCGTTATATGAAGCTATACAAACCGATATCATATTATATTTTTATTTATAATAGCACACCACAAAGTTCTATAAACAGCGAAAGTCCTGCATCTGAGCGACAACGCAACTGTATGTTTAATAACTAAATAAGCAATTTTCAATTTACAATTCAAACTATCTGTCTCAAAATTTACGGCTCCATCACAATATTTTTCAAATCGTTTCAGTAATTTACCTTTATCATTTTCCATATTCGAAAAATCTTGTAAACATTCAATGTCCAAAACTAAAACATTACGTATAAACCTCCTTATTCTTTCTACAAACTGGAAATCAGAAAAGTCCAATTCTACAGATGCATTATATCCTCCTGCCTCAATAAATTTATCAACTCGAATCATAAGTCCACTATTTATAACTTCAAACTTATTAATATCATAAAAACCGGATGGTACTTTATTTAATAAAGATCTAAATGGCCTTGAAGGAGAAATATACTTTCCAGTCATAATTCTATGTTTTGGTACAAACATCAATACATCTGGATGATCTTCCAATCCTCTATTATATAAATCCCATGCATCTGATGGGAAAGTAGTATCCTGATCTAATAATAAAATCCACTTATAATTATTTTCAACTGCATATTCAGCTGCCTTATTATAATTTACCGATACTCCTGGATTTTTAGGATTCCAATAATATTCAAATACTCCATTGGCTAAATGAATTTCTTCATAATGGCTTATCGGGGAATTATCAAACACAAGCAAACAATCAATTTTAGAAAGATTTCTTTTGATAAAAGTTTTATACACCATACACTCTGATATATTTATGCCGTAAACGACAACAGCACAAACAATTTTTTCTTTTTGATTATTCATATTTTGCCCTGATCTCAATATTAAATTATTTATACGACTTATAACTAAATTTAGTATGGCACAATAAAACTAATATAACCATCTGAATTATTGACGAAAGCCCTTGGAATATCTGTTCATCAACAAATTGAGTTACTAAATAGGTAAAAATATAAGCATAAAGATACATCATTAAATTATTCCCTGTCTTTGAATACTTGTATATTACACCGAGAATAATCCCTTCAATTAATGCAAATACAAAAATACCAGTATAACCAAAATCTTTGAAATAGGTAGACATTACGGTATATACATTCGTTGGCAAAGGCGTGTCACAAAAATCTTTAACAATTGGAGGAGGAGTACCAACATTTATTCCTAAAGCACTCAATACACCATAAAAAAATCTTAATGTAGATTCCCCAAAAAGGGTTGATGAACATGGTGAAAGATTTCCAAAGGCAATAATAGAAGTCACAGTATATATAATCAACAAATTTCCAACCATTTCAACATCTGTTTCCTCATCAGAACCACCTCGCAATAGAAACATCAATGGAACTAATATAACAAGAAATAAAGATCCGTAAAATATTGGCTTTAAAGATATTTTTTGTTTTTCATATAAGATATACAAACTTGTAAATAAATACATAAACAATGTCATCTTACCCATTGTTGCAACAAAAAACAAAAAACACAGCAGTATAACTAACATTAATCGCCATTTTTTGATGTTATCGCGACTAACCTCAATAATAAGCAACACATTAATAACATAAACAAAATACTTGACAATTCCTAATTGGTTTTCCTCCGGATCAATGGCTTGTTCCCTTAATGTATAGAACAATCCTTCGGGTGACCCCAACATTATAGCATGTTGAATAGCTTTATAGACAGCAAAAGGAACTAGTACTAAAGTTATTAGTGTTATTACGTCAACATTTCTTTCACAAACTTTCCAAGGGTCTTTCTTATAAGAAGGGAATAGTATAAATGTCCCTACAGATGAAAGAGTGAATGTAAGTACCCATATCGTTATTCCGTAAACAAATTGTGGAGATACAAGGTAAAGCTCATTATGGACTAAAAGATAAATCGATAGTATTATTATCCATACAATAAGAGTCGTATTCCACGGTGAAAAAAATTGACGTTCCGGCATGTACGAGCAGAATCTTGGAGATAACAAAGATATCACCAACATTATAAAAAAAACAATCACAAGAATAACAATATTCGTCAGCATTATCACATTGTTTTTACTTATTCCATATTCCACATGCCATACCTGTAGACAAAAGCCTAAATTGTATTTTATTGCACCCAGCACATAACATATTTACTAACAACAAGGCAGCCACTATACCACAAAGACCAAAATTATTACCCAACAACAAAGCTAATGGTATATAGACCACAGCTTCAATAACCGTAACTATTGTTATCATATATATCTTGCCGATCCCAAAAAGGATATTTGAGTAACAGGTACTGAATATCAATACTGCTACGTAAACAGCCATTAAAGCTGAAAGCTTAAAATCGATAATAACATTATCACCAATCCACACACTATAAACCATGCCTGATACGGCAAGCTGAATCAACAACATCATGAAAAAAAATAACATTACCGTACTCATCTTTTTCATAACATTGTTTATCCATGTCCAATCACCCATTGAGTACGCATCTGTTGTAGCCGACCAAAGCGGGGCAGCCACAAGTGTAAACAACATTATGGCTAAACTAAAATACTTATAAGCAATTTGGTACGGCGTAACTTCTGATGGAGAAAGTATATTCGCTATAATAATATTTGAACTAGCAAATATTACAAGTCCTGCTATTTGTACAGCAAAAAATTTCAAGCCAAGAGCAAATAACCCTTTAAGTTCTTTTTTGTCAAATAAGCAAAAGGCCGGTCTCAAATATTTGTAACGTAAGAAAGTTAAAGGATATGAAAGCATGTAAACAAACAAAGGCGAAGCCGTATATATACATGCAACATCCATAAGTGTCAAATTGAAAAACAACGATAATCCCCAAATACAAACTAAAGACAATGTTTGCCCCATTACAACAAGCATGTTATTAATTACAGGCAACTGTAATCCTAAATAAACATTGCCAACGCACTTAAATATGAATGTAGTACCAACAAATACTATAGATACGCCCAATATACCATTAATATCAACAACACTAACAGACTCGACATTTAACAATGAATATAAGTCTACGTTATGTAAAATAACCAATGTCAACAATATTATAGGTATTATTATGCCTCCGAGCATAATAAATGTTGTACTCACCAATTTACGAGCACGCACTTTTTCGTCCTTAGCAAGAGCTTCAGCCAATTTATTTCTCAGTCCATTACCTAGTCCGATATCAAATTGGTCAATCCACAATAAAATGGAACTCATCGTAAGCCAAATTCCATATTCATATTGATTAAGACACTTCAACGTTGCTGGAACAAGTAGCAACTGTACAACACATCCCCATCCCTTTACAACAAAAGAACCGATAATGTTTTTTTTTACCAATACGGAACGCTTGTTTCCTTTAAATATCTTTTTTATAGACATAAAGAGCTGTTACTACAAAAGTTACGAACATCATGAATGCCACGAAAATCATACGTTTAGGTCCTGCAGGTTTAATGGGAACCGTTGCCGATTGCAATGTCGTAAACGCCGGAGTACGTTCTTGTAGCTTTGCCCTCGCTAACTGTAGTTGCTGACTTATTTGCTGATAATTGTTATATTGCAATTGCATTTCATTTTCTAAATTTTCCAATTTAGCCTTATAACTCTCTAATACAAGTTCTTGATTAGCATCCGAATAAACAGCATAAGATTTACGTGCATTGTCATAATTCTGCTTGGCTTCTGCATATAATTGTTTAGTGTAATCAAGATCTATCCTTGCTTTATTTGTACGATATTTTATAATGAACTCCTGTAGCCTAACCCGCGCAGTATCCGCTAAAGTTGCACAAACCAAAGGATCTTGGTCCTCCACCGATATCGAAATAACGCTTGTTTTCTTATCCACAGTGCAGTTCATCTTACTATTTATTATTTTAACTATATCATTTTGGGTCTTAGTCATTCTAAATGGATTGACTACAGCAATCCCACTACGAGCTTGATCTGTATCATTCTTAAAAATACTTTTAATCCAATTGAGAATATAATTCCACCATGCACTCTTCTGATAACGATACAAATATTCATAATAAGTTGTCTGTATCTTACCATCAAGTGTCTTTATCTTAACAGGGAACATACTAGTTTGAAAATCAACCGATCCCATCAAATCAGGATATAATTCTGGAACTATCGCATCCTGATTCATCATATTAGACATACTGAAACCTAAACTTGAAGCCAATGCACCTAGACCTCCTACGTTCGAAGAGTTTGTTTCAGGAGCCAATTTCACTACACATACATAATATCTCGGAACCGATAATATTAAAAGAGAACTCAAAACAAAAGCCACAGACAAACTGATTACAAAAAGCCGCTTGCGTTTCAATATCTTATCCAACCACAGCTTTAAGTTTATCTCACGAAGCCTTTCTCTCCTATTTTCCATTATTCCTGATTTTTATTCTATTTCAAAATATTTGCCAACGTTGCAATCATCGTCGCAATCGAGGCGGCAGATGTTCCGATTGACAGTTTCTCTGCTACTGACATGGTGTTGACTTTCTTCTGAGGTACGAATATCTCGCAGCCGGGCCTTGGCTTGGCGCCTTCGCGAACCTTGCCTATCATGCCGTTCATGTAGACGATGAATGTCTGGCTTTTCTTTGCCTTGGTACTAAATCCGCCAGCTTGGTTGATATAATATTTAACCTTTTTACCTTTCTGGAAACCTACGGTGTTGGGATACATCACCTCGCCATTGATTTTTACCGTAGCCGAATATTGAGGAACAACGAGACGGTCTCCTTCACGCAGAACAATGTCTGCGTCACAACCCGGGTTGGCAAGAGCCTTGTCAAGCTCAATACCAACCGAATAGGTTTCAGGTATTTCATATTTTTCCAACGCTGCAGAACTTTGCAGGTCTATCTGTTTGTTCTGAGCGGCGGCCTCTACTTGAAGTTGCCGAGCCTGTTCCCTTGCCATCTCCAAAACGGTCTCCATACGCTTGCGCTCGGCATCGTTAAGTTTGCGCTCCAACCGGGCACCAGGAACGTAGGCACGGTCGTTCACGCCTCCTGCGCTTTTAATCAGGTCGCTAAGGCGCTGATTCTTTTTAGATAACGTATAGGTCCCGCTGAACATCACCTCACCGTCCACAATTACATTCTGCTGTTTGTAGAAACCTGGGCTCTTGCGGACGTATACCTCATCAAACGGCATTAGCTTAAAGCTCGGTTCGCCGTCGATTACGAATCCGTCCTTAAGAGCGAAAGTATATGTGCGGGCTATTATCGAGTCGGTTGTCAATGCTTTTGGGTTGACAAGACGGCGCGATACATCCACCTTGACGGTAGAAGCCGTCTGCTTAAGACCTCCAGCCTGCAATACAAAGTCCTCAAGAGTCTCGTTATCAGCATATTTGTAGACACCGGGATAATTCACTTCACCGTGTATGGTTATAGTTTGTTCCTCCATCATTTCCTGCTTTGTGGGAATGAAAAGCACGTCGTTATTCTGTATTGGCACGTCGGCCACAGTACCGGCAAGTATGCCTTCCACGTCAACAGGTATAACTTCAAGCGTACGGTCAGGCTTCATACGGTGCATTACGGCACGGGCGGTAAAGGCTTCTTCCTTCAGTCCGTCGGCATGCTCTATCAGCGAGCGCACGCTAGTGATATTCCCGCCAACCTGGTACATTCCGGGACGGAACACGGCGCCCTTAATTTCAACCATGTTGGAGAAGCGCGCCAGGATGGAATCTACGCTTACGGAATCGGCATCAGCCAGCTGGAACGCGCTCATATCAAACTCGTCCACATTATAGACGGAATATTCGCGGCCAGTCTTACGCACCAACCTTACAGATTTCTTGTATGCGTCGCCCGTAAATCCGCCGGCATACTTGAGCAACGTTGCCACGCTCTCGTTCTTTTTCATTTCATAGAACATCGGGCGTTTTACCTTTCCCGTAATATTAACCAGACAATCATACGGGCCTACGGAAATAACGTCGTTATCGGTAAGGCGGACATTACCCGTCAGCTTACCGTTAAGGATATAGTCGTAAATGTCGACGGTTGACACCAAGCGGTTGTTACGGTAAACTTTTATATTACGCAAAGTACCGAGGTCATTGGTGCCTCCTGCCATATAAAGCGCATGGAACACTGTGGCAAACGCCGGCAGGGTATATGTTCCGGGGTTATTGACCTCACCCATAACGTTTACCATTATGGTGCGTGTCTGGCCTACGGTCAGTCTTATTTTCGAACTACTGTAGCGCGAGCCGATAGTGGAACGCAGCCTTGCGTTAGCCTCATCCACGGTCAAGCCTCCTACCTGCACCGGGCCGTAGCCTTCAATCGTCACGGTTCCGTCTGGAGACACAGTTCCCTCAATTGTTTTCTGAGAAGCGCCATAAATGTCTATAAACACGGCGTCGCCAGGACCGAGGCGGTAATTCCGTGGCGTAGCGATGTTCATGTCGGGCTCGAACGTAAGGTCTTTATTATTGAATATGTCACGGCCGAACACCTTTGTCTCTTTCTTGTCCTTGTCGGCAAAATACTTCTCAACGATGGCTGCCGTGTCAGGTATAAAGTTGTTCAGTTCGTCACGCATCATCAGCCAGTCCTCATTGCTCTCGTCATACACGCCCTCGTTCACGTTCTCACGTCCGTCAGACAGTCTGTACGATGGCAGGATGTCTTTTTCCGTAGCACGGGTTACCGTCTGCTTGGAGTCGCCTGTCATACGGTTGCCGGTAGTGGTCTTGCCGTTATTGGTACGCATGCGGTTGCCCGTTGCGCTTGAATTCGAGTTTACTGTGCCCAAGCCTTGGTTATTGGCCATACGCTCATATTTCTGCCTGACACGCCGAATCTGCGATATGTCAACGCCCCGCTGCATAAGTTTTGTCACAATCTGCGACTGGGACGTACCGGAAGAATTCTCTTCCACAACGAATTCAAGCACTTGTTCGTCAGTCATCGTAGATTGCGCTACGGCACACACTGGCAGCAACAACACAATGAAAACCAATATGAAGAATTTTCTTATATACATATTATAAAAATACATTATTCCATTAATTATAAACTTTCTGGCCCAAGCCCAGACTGCGTCTAAAATTTCTTGCCTCTGAGCATGCTCGCCATCGTGCGGATTATTATACGGAAATCGAGCCACAATGACCTACGTTCAAGATAACTGACATCCATCCTAAGCCTTGTCAACATCTTTTCCATCGTGTCCGTATATCCGTTGTACAACGTTGCTTCCGACGTAAGCCCTGGCCTCATCTTATATATAAGCTCATACTCTGGAGCTACGGCCGTGATTTTATCAATGAAGAACTTTCGCTCAGGGCGCGGCCCCACGAACGACATGTCTCCCCTGAGCACGTTCCACAACTGCGGCAGCTCGTCAAGATGGTGTTCACGCAGATACCGCTCCGTCCTGGTGGAGTTGCTTTCGTCACATCTTGCCACAAGCCTCGGCTCGGTCTCACGGCCGCTCAACGTCCTGAACTTGTATATCGTAAACGGCTTTCCGCCATATCCAATCCGCTCTTGGGAGAATATCACCGGACCGTTGCCCTGCCTTTTAAGCATTATATAGATTACAAGGTATGCCGGCGAGAGTACAATCAGGCCTACAAGCGCGGCCACAAAGTCAAGCGCTCGCTTCACTCCCCTTTGCATGGCACCCATAGCGTCGTGCCCCCGCACAACATCAGCCCTACCGTAACTATACAAACTGTCCACTTTTATTCTTCAGCCTTTTTCCGTTATTATACCATCAATATATATAACATGAAAAATCCGAAATTGTTGCAAAGATAGCACATTTTATTTTAATACAATCGTTTTTACCACCACTATTTTCATTACAGACTCCCCGCACTATCCGCTCGCGGCAGCCGTCGAAGCGTCAAAATCAAGCTTTAGCGGGCACACAAGCAGCCACTGTCATAATGCATTGAAACACAACACGTTACAATAAGCCACATATTAGACTGCGAAAGACCGCATTTTATGTTCCAATTAACGGCCTTTTACATTCCGAAAGACCACCTTTCATAAAAACGGCAACAGCTATACATGACGCGATAAATCCATTCTACAATGAATAAAAAAAGTTAAAACAAGAGGCATACACTTGTCTGTCAACAGAAAAAGACATATCTTTGCATAAATATCTTCGTGCCAAAAGCACGTTGTCAAGGGGTTGACTGGATTTGACAGCGGGTTGGAATGGTACGTAAGCACGCGGAGCGCAGTCTGTCGGCTCCTGAATCTCGGCAGTCATAAATTTATCTGGCGAAAACAAATACGCTCTCGCTGCCTAATCGAAGCATAGTAGATTATCGGCTTAATCCAGTCACAAGGTGACAGGACGAGACATCGCTCGGAAGCTGTTGTTCCGAAGCATTCCGGTAAAGCGGTGCGGTTAAATCGGAAATAGTCATGCTCGGCCCCGCGCGCATGATGAAAATTCAGGGGATAAGGTCGTTGTTGGTGGTCCGGGTCTTGCAACGACACGAAAACCGAAGGCCGGAATAAGCGTGTAGAAAGCGTATGGTTTCCCTGTTTGGACGAGGGTTCGATTCCCTCCAGCTCCACAAAGGTACTACGGATGTAGTGCCTTTTTTGTTGCATGAAACAAATATTAATCTTATAGATACATTTTGTAACCGCATTTACCGTGTTTACAGTTAACTTTGCAGTGTTGTTGGCTTTGTCTGACGAAGACAATTGAACATGTAATTAAACAATACTAAAAAACATATTATGAAAAGAAAAAGCATCATCAGGTTTACCACTCTTGCAATGCTGGCCTATGCCATGCCAAACTTTGCCTCGGCTGTTGCCGACGGACAGGACGAAGGTTTTGCCATGTTCGACAACTTCGTATATTCCGGCAATGACGACTTTTATAACTCCAACCCATTGCCTGGACCGTCATCATTCTACAACCCGATACTTCCGGGATGGAACTCCGACCCGAGCATTTGCCGTGCCGGCGACGACTATTTTATGGTAACATCTACGTTCTCGTACTTCCCAGGCGTGCCATTGTTCCACAGCAAAGACCTGCTTAACTGGAAACAGGTAGGCTACGTTCTGGACAGGCCGTCACAGCTTCCGCTCGACGGGCAGAAAACGTCTGAAGGCATTTTCGCTCCCGCGATATCATACAACCCGAACAATAAAACGTTCTACATGATTACTACCAACATCAGGCTGGGCAACTTCTTCGTAAAGACAAAGGATCCGTTCGGCGAATGGTCTGACCCGATACGCCTGCCCGACGTTGGCGGAATTGACCCATCGTTCTTCTTTGACGACAACGGTAAGGCTTATATCGTCAACAACGATGCTCCCGAAGGGCCTGCTGAATACGACGGACACAGAGCCATCAAAGTAAGAGAGTTTGACGTAGCGACAGACAAGACGGTAGGACCTACGAAGGTTCTTGTAAACAAGGGTGTGCATCCCGAAGACAAACCTATCTGGATTGAGGGGCCGCACATGTATAAAATCAACGGCAAATATTACCTCATGGACGCTGAGGGCGGAACTTCCGACATGCACTCAGAGGTTATATTCAGGAGCGACAGTCCGTTCGGACCGTTTGTTCCGGCAAAGCAAAACCCGATTCTTACGCAACGCCACCTGCCTGCCGACCGTCCTAATCCTGTAACGTGCGCAGGCCATGCCGACCTGGTACAGACTCCGGAAGGCGACTGGTATGCCGTGTTCCTTGCCTGCCGGCCGTATGACGGCAAGTCGGAAAACCTTGGACGGGAGACATTCCTCATGCCTGTCAGATGGAACGCCGACGGATTTCCATATATCACCGAAGGCAACGAGACCGTACCTCTGGTGTCGGAAGTCAAGGGGGCCACACGAGGAAATGACGTTACCTTCGGCAACTTTACTTACAAAGACGACTTTTCAAGCGCGGAACTCGACCTCGGCTGGTTCTCACTGCGCGCCCCGGCAAGCACTTTCTGCTCATTGTCGAAAAACAAGGGATACCTTACCATGCCGTGCATTGACGTAAAGGCATCAGAAATGAAGACGCCGGCATTAGTCACACGCAGAATCAGCCACCATAAATTTGAATGTTCAACGCGCCTTACTTTTTCTCCCGCACAGGCAGGCGACAAGGCTGGCTTGATGTTATACAAGGACGAGAACCATCAATACCTGCTATGTGTGGTCAAGACCAATGACGGCAGACAGGTAGAGGTACTGAAGGTTTCGGACGGAGGAGCCGAGGAGGTAATGGCATTCTCACCGATAAACAATGACAATAATGATATAAGCCTTAAGGTTACATCCGACGGACCGACGTTCAGTTTCCACTACTCAAAGAACGGCAACGATTGGGAAGCCCTCAAAACCGGTGTTGACGCATACTATCTTACAACACGCAACGCCGGCGGATTCACCGGCACTACAATCGGACTGTATACATCATCTAAATAGAACAAGGCAACGCCGAATGGTCTCAAGGCAAATCAACGGCCGTTAGTTAATAGCTGACGGCCGTCTTTGTATCCCGGCATGAGCGGTCAGAGCTACATAAAAATCAATAATTCACGCAAAACAGCAAAAGACTTTCTTTTTGAATTTCTCTAAATACGGAGAGAGGCCTCGCCGTAAAAATATCGCCAAGCTGTACGTAAATAACGCAAAAAATCATGTGCAAACATAAAGCATTGGCACTCAATATGATAAAGCAGATATGCGCTAAAATGTGCAAACAACATGGCATTTTTAACCTCTATCCGAGCCGTTAATTCACACAAAAGACCATATTTCACACCACCAAAAGCCGTCCTGACACTTTGCCCGGACGGCTTTTTACAACCACAAACATGGCATTTTGCGGTGTAAAACGCCATGTTTCGCAATGCGATAAACGGCATTCCACACTCCACTGAGGCTTCTATGACAAGAAGAAAACTCTATTTCGGCCATTAAGGTGAACATTTTTCATTTTACATATTGCCACGTTTCAACTGGCTTTACATATCACAACGTCATATTGTCGGAATTTTTGTACGGCACGAAAATCCGCCAACACATCCGCATAAACCCATTATTAACTCTTATTATGAATAAAAAACATTTTTCCGACAGTACAAAATGCCAGTTCTTACGTCATATACATAAAAAAAAATCATGGCATATAAGAAGAATTTATGGTTTACATTAATAGCCGTGTTGCCGGTATTGGCCTTGAACGTCAGTGCCGGCAACATTGTTTTAAATGAAAATACAGTCGGGGCAAAGGCTATGCCGGCAGTAATCGAAGACATAGCCGGCACTCCGTTCAAGATGAAAACCCCTGAACGTCCCACGTTCCCCGACAGAACGGTGACGGTAAACAAAGGCTCAATAGGTGCCGACGGAAAAATCACCGAGGCAATAAACGGACTCATTGCCGACATATCAAAACGTGGCGGAGGAACGGTAAAAGTGCCGTCCGGACACTGGATGTCAGGACGCATCGTGCTGAAAAGCAACGTCAACCTGCATTTGGAAGAAGGCGCGGTGATAGAGTTTTCAGGTTCGATAGACGACTATCAGCCAGCCGTATTCACCAGGCATGAGGGCATAGAGATAATGGGCGCCGGAGCATTTATATACGCAAACAAAGAGAAAAACATAGCCCTGACCGGCAAAGGCACAATAATGGGGCCGCCGATGAGCGCCTCAATGCGCACACTGCCCAACGGCAAGAGCGTTGTAGAGAACGACGTACCCCATGACATGCCCGTAAAACAACGTATTTGCGACGGCTATGAAGGACGCACGTTCTACCGTCCAAAATCATTCTCGCCGATAAACTGCAAGAACGTACTCGTAGAAGGCGTAACATTCGAGCGCAGCGTATTGTGGAACGTCAACCCTGTGTATTGCGAAAACGTCATAATACGCGGTATAACGGTCAACTCAACCGACGTGCCCAGCGGCGACGGAATAGACATTTCGTCATGCAAGAACGTATTGATAGAATACTCTACGCTGAACTGCGGCGACGATTGCTTCACGCTGAAAGCAGGCAGGTGTGAAGACGGGCTGCGAGTAAACCGCCCCACGGAGAACGTCGTGATACGCTATTGCCTAGCCAAAGAAGGACACGGAGGAATAACCTGCGGCAGCGAAACCGCCGGAGGCATAAACAACGTGTACCTGCACGACTGCCTGTTCTACGGCACACGCACCGGATTCCGCTTCAAGACAAGACGTAACCGCGGAGGGACTGTAGCCGGAATAACCTACGAGAACATACGCCTTGTAAACGTACGCGAGGCTTTCACATGGGACCTGCTCGGCTCGGCTACATACATGGGCGAGCTCGCACGCCGATATCCCCCGCTCGACATAACGCCACTTACGCCGACTGTAAAGGACATAACAATACGCAACTTCACCGTCGAATCGGCCGACAGGCTGCTTACCGTCAACGGAATACCGGAAATCCCGTGCTCAAACATACTTATCGAAAACGGGGATATAAGGACTAACCGCATAATAAGAACGATGAACGACGCTGACGGATTCACTTTCCGTAACCTTGAGATACAAGCAACCGACAACAGAATGACCATTGACGACAGCCGCAACATCACATTTGACAACGTGACATTTCACATACCCGACAACACACTTGACATTGAGATAAAAGGCAAAAAAGCCGGCAACATAACAATAAAGGACGGCGACAAGACAATAAAATGCCATAACGGACTGAACCCTCTTGATTGAATGGATCAAAAGCCGATTGAAAAAATTATTATATTTAAAATAATTATGTAACAGTAGCATTCCGTCATTAGAAAATCGTTTGCTTTAGAGCACTCAATTGATACATAATGACGAAATGCTACTTTATTATGCAATGATAAAATCCATGCACTTTTAACCAAAGTCGCGTAATAACTCCGTCAATATTATTCCAGACGCAATCCGTAAAAACTTTTTATCAAAAACGGATTCCATAAGGTTCATTAATTTGTCGGTCTGTAAATAATTGTATCATAGTATGCAATATTTCAAACCTCAAGCTGTTATATATTAAGTAACGGTTCTATTAAACTCTCTATGGATATTTACATCTTCTGGATTATAGGCGTATTCACCATAAGTGCTATTTGCGGATTTATCTTTATACCGATTATCCTCAATTTCTGCAAAGCAAAAAAGCTTTATGACATCCCTAATGCCCGTAAAATACATAAAAACGCCATACCCAGACTCGGTGGCATATCTTTCATGCCAAGTATGTTTATCGCGTTTGCCGTTGCATTAGCCATCATCAATTCTACACATAGACAGATTACAATCAATCTATGGAGTATGTATTTCCTGGCGAGCATTGTCCTGATTTACATAATGGGAATTGTAGACGACATCCTTGGACTACCTCCTGCAATAAAATTTATTGTGCAAATAGCCTCTGCGTGCCTCTTACCTATTTCGGGTTTGTATATAAACACGTTACACGGATTCTTTGGTATACACGAGATTCCATACCACATAGGTTTTCTACTTACCGTCTTTATAATAGTGTTTATCGACAACGCCATCAATCTAATCGACGGCATAGACGGACTCGCCGCAAGTCTTGCAATTCTTGCTTTGGGCGGTTTCCTGTACATTTTCGCTTCACAAGGTATTTGGACATACTCTATACTTATCGCAGGGCTAATTGGTGTTCTCGTTGCCTTTCTCTATTTCAACCTTTTCGGAAATGCAGCCAATAACCGAAAGATATTCATGGGCGATGCCGGAAGCCTGACCCTGGGTTTCATACTTGGATTCCTGTGCGTGAAATATACCATGCATAACCCCGCAATAAAATTCTATCAAGTCATTGACTTTATCATGGCTTTCACATTTATACTTATTCCAATGTTTGATACGGTAAGGGTTTCTCTCGTAAGAATATGCCATGGAGGGTCACCGTTTAAAGCCGACAAGAGACACATCCACCACAAGTTCATGCGTGCCGGACTGTCGCAACACCAAACACTTACGTGCATAATTATTCTTGCGGTGGCATATATAGCTATCAATGCGGCGTTGCTCAACATTATCAGCAATACTTACGTATTCATGATTGATATCGCCATCTACATCAGCATTAACATTATGCTCAATTATTTTATAAGGAAAGAAGAGACACTTGAAGCTGCGGTATAACTTCTTGTAATGTCAGCAATAATCCGGCCTGCATTTATTAAGTATCCAAAAGAGGTTCTTCCGCAGTTTTGTTGGATGGCCTTTCAGCAACAT